>Ga0326597_10001340_pt1 | contig 40326 bp, 40 predicted proteins | sample RVTome_12_FD_203789 | JGI IMG/M metagenome (GOLD analysis project Ga0326597, IMG submission 203789) | Soil microbial communities from uranium-contaminated site in the Upper Colorado River Basin, Wyoming, United States - RVT100D185 | ecosystem: Environmental > Terrestrial > Soil > Contaminated >... | reverse complement strand
CCGGATGATATGAAGCGCGTGGTCGGGGAACGGTATGCCGGCGCGGGTAACTGATTGATCGGGCGGGATATCGGTCTTAGTGGTCTGTCCCCTAAGAAGCGCGTTGAGCGGGTCCCGCGCGCGTTATACAATGTATGACATTTTGCGGGAGCCCCCATGCTGGCGATCAGGCTGGAAAAGGAACTGGAAGAGCGCATTGCCGAGCTCGCTGCTGTGCGCGGGAGCAACAAGAGCACGGTCGTGCGCGAAGCCGTGCTTCGCTACCTGGAAGACCAGGAAGACATTGCTCTCGCGCGCCGGGCGAAGAAGGGGGGTGCCCGGGGCAGGTCCCTCGCCGAGGTCAGGAAGGCGCTTGGCCTGGACCGTTGAGATTTCCGCGTTTGCCGAAAGACAGCTTGGGAAGCTGGACAAGCCGGTCGCCCGGCGCATTCTGGGCTGGCTCGATGACCGGATAGAAGGCTGCAAGGATCCGCGCCATTTCGGCGAACCGCTCAAAGGGGACCTCGGCGGTCTGTGGCGCTACCGTATCGGCGATTTCCGGGTTATTTGCGAGATCCAGGACAGAAGGCTGGTCGTGCTCGCGCTGTCGGTAGGGCACAGGCGGGAAATTTATCGGCGGTAAGACAATCGGGGAAAGATCACAGGAAGAACGCGGCCTGTCCCCTAAGAACGCGCCGATTGAGCCTCTCGGCGACTTGCGCTTTGAACCGATTCCCGGCAGTCCCGGGGCGGACCACCCAACCCGTTGACGCGGCGCGGCTCGGAGTCCAAAATGTATACATTGTGCACAGGAGGCGACAGTGAGTGAACCCGTGACCCTGCGGCTCGACGCCGCCACCCGCAAGCGCCTCGACCGGCTCTCGAAGGCCACCGACCGCAGCCGCTCGGCGCTCGCCGCGGAGGCGGTCCGGCAGTTCGTGGAACTCAACGAATGGCAGATCGCCGCCATCGAGGAGGGCGTGCGCGAGGCCGACCAGGGCCCGTTCATCGACCACGCGCGGCTCAAGGCCAAGTGGGAGAAGAAGCTTGCGGCTGCGATGGACAAGGCTCGCCGAGCGTGATCTCGACGACATTGCGGATTACATCGGCCAGGACAGCCCGGCGGCGGCGGCGCGCGTCGTCCTCGAACTGATCGACCAGGCTGAAGCGCTGCTGACCCGCCACGTTGCCCTGGGGCGGCCCGGGCGCGTGTTGGGGACGCGGGAGCTCGTGATCCGCGCACTGCCTTACGTCATTCCCTACCGAGTACGGAACAACTATATCGAGATCCTTCGCGTGCTTCACACGTCCCGGCGCTGGTCGGAAAGGCTCTAGCGGCAGGGAGTCGGACCCATTCCGGGACATTAGGGGACAGACCCTGGGATTTTCCCGCATATTTTATGCTGATGCGCAGGCGTTGATGGCTTGTATGCGTAGGGGTGGAATGGCGGCCCATGGTGCAAGGCGGTCCAGCCGGTCAGATGATGAAACGGACTGCAGGATTCGTCGTGCCAGTGTCAGTACTGATATTTCCGGTCGCGTTCTGCGGTGCGTCGCCATGAAGTTGAGTTCCCGTTGATGCGCCTGGGGCTGCTGCCGCAGGGCCATATATACCCGAAGGCCGAATCAGCGATTGAGGAGCCACGCACACTGTATGCACTATCCCGTGGAAGCGGCAAACCTGCGGAAAATGAGCTCGCATAATTTCACGTGTCCCACGCTCGTCGCCTATACCGCGAAGCGTGAGGAACTGCTGGGTTCCGCCGCGGCAGTATTCGATAAGGTGAATAAGGGTGCGGTCAAGATTCATATCGGCCAGCGCTACCAGCTGGTGGACGTCGTCACGGCGCATACGGATTTGGAAGTAGGGCGTACAGCGGGATCGTCGATACTGATCCCCTGAAGCGGCTGCTGCTATGGGGTAATGGGCTATAATTGCGCATGCGTGTCGGCATCATCGGTGGCGGCGCCATTGCCCGCCTGTTCCTCGAGCACATCAAGCGCAGCGACCTGGATGATGCGCGGGTCGTCGCCATTCTGGGGCGCAGCGACGGCTCGCGCGGCAAGCCGCTCGCCAGGCAGCACGGCGTCGCGTTCGTGACCGGTCTCGCGGCGCTCCTCGCCGAGCGTCCCGACGTCGTGGTCGAGGCCGCGTCGCACCAGGCGGTGCGGGAGTACGCCGAGCCGCTGCTCGCCAAGGGCATCGCGGTAATCGTGCTGTCGGGCGGTGCGCTGTGCGACGATGCGTTGCGCGCGAGCCTGGAGCGCGCTGCGGTGAAGGGCGGCGCGCTGCTCTTCGTGCCCTCGGGCGGCATCGGCGGGCTGGACGCGCTGAAGGCGGCGTGCATCGCGGGCGTAGACGAAGTCACGATCGCGGTGAGCAAGCCGCCGGCGGCGTGGAAGAACATTCCGTTCTTGGGCGCGCTGAAGGTCGACCTCGACGCGCTCGCGGAGCCATATGTGATTTTCGAGGGCAGCGCGCGCGAAGGAGTGCCGCTCTTTCCCGCGAACGTGAACATTGCGGCGGTCCTGTCTATGGCCGGCATCGGCTTCGACAGGACCCGCCTGAAGGTGGTCGCCGACCCGGGGCTCACCCACAACACGCACGTCATCGACATCAAGGGCCGGTCCGGCAACATCAGCATCAAGCTGGAGAACGTGCCCTCGCCGGAGAATCCGAAGACCGCGATGCTCGCGTGCTACAGCGCGCTCGCGGCGCTGAGGCTCGTGAAGTCTCCGGTGCGCTACGGCACTTGAGGATCGTTGTGGTTGCGCTTCTCGCCGATTCCGTGGCACGCGCCGGGTGATGCGGTTCAGTACGCACCGGCCACCGGCGCGCGAAGGCGCTGCCGCGTCACAACGACAAACCCTGTCCCGCGAGGATCCGTGAAAGCGCCTGCCTTCGCCTACGTGAAGCCTGCGTCTCTCCAGGACGTGTTCGATCTGCTCGAGCGCTACGGCGACGACGCGAAGCTCCTGGCCGGCGGGCAGAGCCTCCTCGCGGCGCTCAACATGCGGCTTGCCGCGCCGGGCGTGCTGATCGACATCAACGCGCTCACCGGACTCTCCGGGATCCGCGTGGCGGGGGGCACCGTCGCTATCGGCGCGCTGACGCGACACCGAGCGGTCGAAACCTCGCCCGACATCGCGCACCACCTGCCGCTTCTTGCGCAGGCGCTGCCGCACGTGGCCCATGCCGCGGTCCGCAACCGCGGCACCTTCGGCGGCAGCATCGCATTCGCCGATCCGTCGGCCGAGCTTCCGGCGTGCAGCGTCGCGCTCGGCGCGCAGTTTGTAATCGCCGGCCGCAGCGGCGAACGGCGCGTGCCGGCGCGGGCGTTTTTCAAGGACTTGTACGAAACGGATCTCAGGCCGGGGGAGCTGCTCGTCGCCGGCGAGTTTCCGATGCTTGCGCCCGGGTACCGCTCGGCATTCCAGGAGCTCGCCCGCCGCCACGGCGACTACGCCATTGTCGGCCTCGCCGCCCATGCCAAGGTGTCCGGCGACGCGCTCTCCGATGCGCGGCTCGTATTTTTCGGCGTCGGCGCGACGCCGGTGCTCGCGCATGCCGCGGCGCAGGCGCTCGAAGGCAAGCAGATTGCGGACGCAATCGCGGCGGCGCAGGCGGCACTCGATGGCGAATTGGAGCCGTACGGCGATATTCACAACAGCGCCGCAGCGCGCCTGCACCTCGCGCGCGTCCTGCTGGGCCGCGTGGTTGGGGATCTGTTGAAGTCGTAATTCACAGGAAATCCTGTCCAATACGTCTTTAGCGTTTTTGAAGCAGAGCGCATGAGTGCACAACCGCAGGAGTGGATGGATATCACGCTCACCGTCAACGGTGAGCGCGTCGAGCGCCGCTTCGCGGTGCGCCAGCATCTGGTCGATTTCCTGCGCGAGGAGCTGGGGCTCACCGGCGCGCACCTCGGCTGCGAGCACGGCATGTGTGGCGCTTGCACCGTGCGCGTGGACAGCGAGATCGTGCGCGGCTGCCTGGTGCTCGCGGCCCAGTGCGACGGCGCCGCGGTCGAGACGATAGAGGGCCTCACCGCGAGCGGGGAACTGGCGGCGCTGCAGCTCGCGTTCCACGAGCGCAATGCGCTCCAATGCGGTTTCTGCACGCCGGGCATGCTGATCGCCGCTGCCGAGATCGTCGCGCGGCGGCCGCAAGCGACGCGCGCGGAGATACGCGAGCACCTGTCGGGCAACTACTGCCGCTGCACCGGCTACGAGGCCATTGTCGACGCGGTGCAAGCCGTGGCCGGCGGCGGCGGAAAAGCTGCATGAGACCGGCCGGCGCAAGGCGGGGTGGTGACGGCGGCAGCGGCTATATCGGCGCGGCGCTGCCGCGCGCCAACGCGAAGCGGCTGGCCGCCGGGCGCGGGCAGTACGTGGACGACATCCGGCTGCCGCGCATGGCGCACGCGGTCTTCGTGCGCTGTCCCTATGCGCATGCGCGCATCAGGGGCATCGCCGCCGCGGATGCCGCGAAGGCGCCCGGGGTCGTGCGCGTCGTCACCGGGTCCGAAGTGGCGGACCTGTGCGAGCCGTACGTCGGCGTGCTCGCGCACGTGAAGGGCATGCGCTCGGCGCCGCAGCGGCCGCTCGCGGTCGAGCGCGCCGTCTGGCAGGGCGAGCCGGTCGTTGCGGTGATTGCCGAGACGCGTGCGCAGGCGGAGGACGCGGCGCAGCTCGTCGAGGTCGAATGGGAAGAGCTGGTGCCCGTCACCGATCCCCAATCCGCGCTCGACCCGGCCTCACCGCTGATCCATCCCGCACTGGGCAGCAACCTGTGCTTCGAGCGCCTGGTCGACACCGGCGGCGTGGACGAGGCCTTCGCGCGCGCCGACGTGGTGGTCGAAGCGACGTTTGCCACTGCGCGGCACACCGCGGTCACGCTCGAGCCGCGCGCGATCCTCGCCGATTTTAATGCCGCCGAAGGCCAGCTCACGGTGTGGCACTCGACGCAGGTGCCGTACATGATGCAATGGCTGCTCGCGCGCCATTTCCGGCTCGAGGAGACGCGCGTGCGCGTTATCGCGCCCGATGTCGGCGGCGGCTTCGGGCTGAAAATCCACACCTACGGCGACGAGCTCGCGACGGTCGCCGCGGCGATGCTGACCGGGCGGCCGGTGAAGTTCGTCGCCGACCGGCTGGAATCGTTCGTCGCGGATTTCCACGCGCGCGGCCACCGGGTGAAGCTGCGCATGGCGCTTGCCGGGAGCGGCGACATTCTCGGTGTCGAGGTGGACGATCTTTACGGCATCGGGCCGTACTCGGGATACCCGCGCGGCAGCGCGAACGAAGGCATCCAGGTTTCGAACCTGGTCGCCGCCGGCTACCGGCGCGGCGCGTATCGCGCGCGCTCGCGCGCGGTGTTCCAGAACAAGGCGATGTACGGGCAGTACCGCGCCGTCGGGCATCCGGTCGCGTGCATGGCGGGCGAACTCCTGATGGACCTCGCCGCTGATGCGCTGTCGGTCGACCCCGCCGAGTTCCGGCGCCGCAACTACGTGCCCGACAACGCCTATCCGTACCAGGCGGGGCCGGGCCTCATGTTCGAGCGGCTGTCGCAGCACGAGGCGCTGGAAAAGCTGCTCGGAATGATGGATTACCCGAAGCTGCGCACCGAGCGGGAGGCGTTGCGCAAGCGCGGCATCTACCGCGGCATCGGGATCGCAAGCTTCGTGGAGAATTCCAATCCCTCGGCGGCGAGCTACGGCCAAGGCGGGGCATCGATTTCGTCGCAGGATGCATGCACCATCAAGCTGACGGCCACCGGCGGCATCACCGTCGCATCGAGCACCGTTGAAATCGGGCAGGGCGCGTACGCGGTGGTGGCGCAGATCGCCGCCACCCAGCTCGGCGTGCCGCTCGAGCGCGTAAAAGTCGTGCTCGGCGACACCGACGTGACACCATACGGCGGCGGCAACTGGGGTTCGCGCGGCGCCGGCATCGCGGGCGAGGCCGTGTTCCAGGCCGGCAAGGCGCTCAAGCACAACATCCTCACCTTCGTCGCGCGCATCGGGGAGACCGAGGCCTCCCTCCTCGACATCCGGGCCGGCAACGTCGTTGAAGCCGAGAGCGGGGAGGTGGTGATGTCGCTGGAGCAGGTCGCGCGCACCGCGTATTTCCGCACCGACCAGGTGCCGCCCGACTTCCAGCCGGAGCTGACGGTGACGCGCAGCTATGCGCAGAAGACCTATGCCGGCGCCTACACCAACGGCATTCAGGCGTGCTGGCTCGAGCTCGACGCCGAAACGGGATTCGTGCGGCTGCTGAAGCACTGGGTGGTCGACGATTGCGGCACGGTGGTGAATCCGCTGCTGGTCGACGAGCAGATTCGCGGCGCGGTCGTGCAGGGCATCGGCGCGGCGCTCTTCGAGCAATGCGTGTATAGCCCCGAGGGGCAGCTCATGAACGGCAGCCTCATCGATTACCTCGTGCCGATGGCGGGCGAGATGCCCGACATCGAGGTCGGACACACCTGCTCGCCGACCGAAACTTCGGAACTGGGCGCCAAGGGCGCGGGGGAAGCGGGCACCGCGGGCGCGTCCGCCGCGGTCCTCAACGCGGTGAACGACGCGATGAAACCGCTGGGTGCGCGCGTGTTCGAAATTCCAATGACGCCCGAGCGTATTCTGCGCGCATTGGGAAACGTCAAATGATCTGTGTGGCGGGAGGATCGGCCGTGGGACGCGAATGCGGGGTGCTGCTGTAGGGTGTTGTTGTTACGGTGCCGTTGTAGGATGGAGCTTCGGCGTACCGATTGCCTGCATGCCTTTCGGTGCCCTGAAGCCGCACACTGCGTTTTTGGTGGCTCGCTGAAGCCGCGGCCTAGGCATCAATCGTGTGCCGAAGGAGCGCGCTGGCGGTTGCGTCAGGATTTGCATTCTAGTAATCAATAGGGGGAACTCATGAAGACGATACTTGTGACGGGGCTCGCTGCCGCCGCGCTTGCGGCGGGGGTGCAACCGGCGGCGCCGGCCGAGACTTATCCGATCAAACCGATCCGCATGGTGGTGGGGTTCAACGCCGGCGGCGCGCCGGACATCCTCGCGCGGCTCTTGGGCGAGCGGCTGCACGATCGCATGGGCCAGCCGGTGGTGGTCGACAACCGGCCGGGCGCGACGGGCAACATCGGCGCCGAGCTGGTGGCCAAAGCGAACCCCGACGGCTACACGGTCTTCATGGCCACCGTTTCGGTCGCGATCGGCCCGACGGTCTACAAGTCGCTGAGGTTCTCGGTGCCCCAATCATTTTCCCCGGTGTCGATGGTCGCCTCGGTCCCGCTGATCCTGGTGGTCAATCCGAAGCTGCCCGTGACTTCGGTGCAGGAACTGATCAAGCTCGCCAAGGCGAAGCCGGGCAGCCTCAATTACGCGACGCCCGGCTACGGCAGCCCGCAGCACCTCACCGCCGAGCTCTTCGCGCTCAAGGTCGGGGCGACCATGGTGCACGTGCCGTACAAGGGCGGCGGACAGGCGAATGCGGCGCTGCTGGCCGGAGAATCGCACCTCTTTTTCTCCGGGATGCCGCCCGCGCTGCCGCACGTGCGCGCCGGCCGGCTGCGCGCGCTTGCCGTCACGACGGCCAGGCGCTCGCCCTCGGCGCCCGACGTGCCGACCGTGGGCGAAGCGGGCCTCGCCGGGTTTGAGGCGGATAACTGGCACGCGATTCTCGCGCCGGCCGGCACGCCGGCCGCGGTCGTGAATCGCCTCTCCCAGGGAATTGCGGGCGTGCTTGCCGAGCGGGAGCTTGCCGCCAGGTTCGTAACCCAGGGCGCGGAGGCCAACTCGAGTACTCCGCGGCAGTTGTCGGCTTTCATTCGAGCCGAGGTAGCCAAGTGGGCGGGTGTCGCAAAGGCGGCTGGCGTCGAGGCCCGCTGATCATAAGCCAACTGGCTGTTCGATTGGCGGTAATGTGTTCGCTGGGTGCCGGATACCGGCTGCTGCGCCGGCAATTTTCGATTCCCTTGCGATAAATACTACATAGTATTAGCGTAAGGGCTGCGGGCGTTGCGGTCCGCAGTCGGCGCGCTGCAACCCGGCGCGGCGCGGGCACCCAGTCCACCCGCCGGGAGAATCTGTCCGATATGTCGCACGCAGAGTCCGCCGTCCCGCCCGCCGCTGGGTTGCCGATGGCGTCGCCGCCGCCCCCGGGCGTTCCCAAGTACGCGCAGCTGCGCGATGCGCTCATCGCCGCGATCGAGAGGGGACGGTTCCAGCCGGGCGCCAAGCTGCCGACCGAGCAGGAGCTTGCGCGCACAACGCCATTCAGCCTGGGCACGGTGCAGCGGGCGCTGCGCGAGCTCGTCGACTCCGGCGTGGTCGTCCGCCAGCAGGGCAGCGGCAGCTTCGTCGCCAGGAGCCGCAAGCCGATGGACGCGCCGTGGCATTGCCGCTTCATCGCGGACGACGGCGTGAGCCTCCTGCCCGTTTATCCGCGCGTGGTTGCGCGCGAGCGCATGCGCGACCGCGGCCCCTGGTCGGAGCATCTCGATCAGCGCGGGGACGACGTGATCCGCGTCGACCGGGTGATCAGCATCGCGGATGAATTCCACGTCTTCAGCAAGTTCTATCTGAATGCCGAGCGGTTCCCGGGCATCCTCGACAAGCCGCTCTCCGAGCTCGACGGGGCGAACCTGAAGCTGATCATCAGCCGCGAGTTCGGCCTGCCGGTGACCCACGTCGCGCAGACGGTGAGCTTCATCGCTTTCCCCGCTGCGGTGTGCGAGGCGCTCGGTCTCAAGCGGGGCGCTTGCGGCACACTGCTCGATATCGCCGCCAGCGCGGGCCGCAAGCGGGCGGTGTACTACCAGGAACTCTTCATTCCACCCAGCCGCAGGCGGTTGGTGATCTCCGACACCTACGACGCAGACGGATGGCAGCGAACTGAACCATGAAAGAGACGAATCTCCTGATCATCATGTCCGACGAGCACAACCCCAAGGTGATGGGGGCGGGCGGACACCCGATCGTGAAAACCCCGAACATCGACGCGCTGGCGCGGGAGGGCACGATGTTTACCTCGGGGTACACCACCTGCCCGGTATGCGTGCCTGCACGCGCGGCGTTCGCGATCGGCAAGTACGTTCACCAGATCGGGTACTGGGACAATGCCGACGCGTACGACGGCTCGATTCCGAGCTGGCACCACCGGCTGCGCGGCCGCGGCCACCGCGTCGCGTCGATCGGGAAGCTCCATTTCCGCGGTGCGGAAGGCGACGACTACGGCTTCGACGACATGCAGATCCCGATGCAGATCATCGAGGGTAAGGGCGACCTGATGGGGCTCGTGCGCCGCGACCTGCCCGAGCGCGGAATGTCGTGGAAGATTGCCAAGCTCGCCGGCCCCGGCGAGACGCCATACACGGCGTACGACCGCGAGATCGCGACCCGCGCGCAGATCTGGCTGCGCGAGGAAGCGCCGAGGTACCGGGACAAGCCCTGGGTGCTGTTCGTCTCGTTCGTGTGCCCGCACTTTCCGCTGGTCGCCCCGGCCGAGTTCTACTACCAGTATCCGCTGGACGAGATGCCGATGCCCAAGCAATACCGGCACGATGAACGGCCACAACATCCCTACCTCGCCGATTACTCCGGCAGCTTCGTCTACGATCGGTTCTTCGACGCTGAAAAGCTGAAAAAGGCGATCGCCGCCTACTACGGCCTGGTGAGCTTCGTCGACGACAACATTGGCACGGTGCTGCGGGTGCTCGAGGCGACCGGCCTCGCCGCGAACACGCGGGTGCTCTACACATCGGATCACGGCGACAACCTGGGCGCCCGCGGGCTGTGGGGCAAGTCGACGATGTACGAGGAAGTCGCCGGGGTGCCGCTGATCATCAAGGGGCCAGACATCCCGCGCGGCAAAAGGGTCTCGACGCCGGCGAATCATGTCGATACCTACCCGTTCATCATGGAGTGCGTGGGCGCGGACGGGCCGCAGATGTACGACGGGCACCCGGGCGTCTCGCTTTTCGATCTCGCCAACGGCGCCACGCCCGACCGCACCGTGCTTTCGGAGTACCACGGCATGGGCTCGACCACGGGCGCCTTCATGATCCGCCACGGCAAGTACAAGTACGTGCACTACGTTGCGTACCGGCCGCAGCTCTTCGACCTCGAGGCCGATCCCGAGGAGTTGAGCGACCTCGCGGGCGATGCGGCGTGCGCCGGCGTGCTCGAGGGGTGCCGCAGGCGGCTCTACGCGCTCTGCGATCCCTCCGAGGTGGATGTGCTTGCGAAGAAGCGGCAGGCTGAGCTGCTCGAGCAGAACGGCGGTCGCGAGGCAGTGATCAAGCGCGGCGACCTGGGATTCAGTCCGCCGCCGGGCTACCCGGTCGTACTGGGTTAGCCGGTTGAAGCACGCGCGCCCTGCGGGCGCGTAATGTAAATGGACAGGATCAACAGGATTAGGACCACAACGACAAGCCAGGAGGACATAATGATTTGTCGCACGGTTTACGCAACAGGCGTGGCGGCAGCGCTCGCCTTCGGCACGGCCGCCGCGGCGGCGCAGGAATTTCCCGAGAGACCCATCCGCATGCTGGTGCCGTTCGCGCCGGGGGGCAACACCGACATCCTGGCGCGCGCGGTGGCGCAGCGCATGAACGACAACTGGGGCAAGCCGGTGGTGGTCGACAATCGCCCGGGCGGTGCCGGGTTCATCGCCGCCGAGATCGTGAAAAACGCGACGCCCGACGGGCACACCATCCTCGTCGGCTCGACCGGCGAGCTCGCGGTCAATCCGAGCCTGTTCAAGCAAAAGTTGCCCTACAACGTCGAAAGGGACTTCCTTCCGATCACGCTCGGCACCATCTCGCCGCTGCTCGTGGCGGCGCACCCATCGTTCAAGCCCAACACGATCAAGGAGCTCATCGACCTCGCCAATGCGAAACCGCAGACGCTGTCCTACGCGTCGGTGGGGGTCGGCAGCCCGATGCACCTCTCGGGTGAGCTCTTCAAGATGATCACCGGCACCGACGTCGTCCACGTGCCGTACAAAGGCGGCGCGCCGGCGGCAGCGGCGCTGATGGGCGGCATCGAGGTCAATTTCGGCTACGTCGGCATGGGCCCCGCGATTCCGCACGTCACGGCGGGGCGGATCAAAGCGCTCGCCATCACGACGCCGAAGCGCTCGAGCCTGCTGCCCGAGGTGGCGACCATGCAGGAGCAGGGCGTCAAGGATTTCGACACCAGCATCTGGTTCGCGTTCATTGCGCCGGCGCGCACGCCCAAGCGCGTCATCGCGGAACTCAACGCCGAGCTCAATCGCATTCTGAAAATGCCCGAGGTGATCCGGTACCTTAGCAACACCGGGGTCGAGATCGCGCCCGGGACGGCGGAGGAGCTTGCGCGCTTCATCAAGTCGGAAACTGCGAAATACCGGAAGATCATCGAGGTCGCCGGGATCAAGCTGAACTGATTCGAACCGGGGAGGAGAACACCATGTCACCGAAAAGCCTGATGTATGCCGCGTGCGCCGCGTCCGCGCTGGCGGGCATGAGCCCGCCGCTCGCCGCGCAGAGCTATCCGACCAAGCCGATCCGCGTGGTTGCGCCGTACGCGCCCGGCGGCGCGCTCGACTTGACCGCGCGCACTGTCGGTATCCAGGTGCAGGATGCGCTCAAGCAGAAAATTGTGGTCGACAATCGCACCGGCGCGGGCGGTACCCTCGGCGCCGACATCGTCGCGAAAGCCGCGCCCGACGGCTACACCGTGCTGCTCGCCTCACCCGCGGAAATCGCGGTGCTGCCGCACCTTCAGAAGCTGCCGTACAACGTCGATAAGGACTTTGCGCCGGTGTCGCTGGCGGTGCAGACGCCGTTGATCCTGGTCGTGCACCCGGCGCTGCCGGTGAAGAACGTGAAGGAGCTGATCGCACTGATCAAGGCGCGTCCCGGGCAGATGACCTATGCCTCTGCCGGCACCGGGGGCGTGCAGCATCTGGCGGGCGAGCTGCTGAAGATCAACTACAAGCTCAGCATGACGCATATTCCGTACAAGGGCGCGGGTGCCGTGATGCCCGAGCTGATCGGAGGCCACGTGCCGATGTTTTTCTCCGGCATGCCCCCGGCGGTGCCACACGTGCGCGCCGGGAAGTTGAAGGCGCTCGCGGTGACATCGACCAAGCGCTCGGCCGCAGTGCCTGACGTGCCGACGATGGGCGAGGCGGGCGTGCCCAACTTCGTGTTCACGAACTGGTTCGCATACTTCGTTCCGACGGGCACGCCGGCGGCCGCCGTCTCGCGGCTCAACTCCGAAATCAACCGCGCGCTCCGGCTCGATGTCGTGAAGAGGCGGCTCGCCAACGTCGGCGCCGAGACCGTCGGCACCACACCCGAGGAGCTCACAAAGTTCGTGCGCGAGGAGAGCGACAAGTTTGCCCAGCTGATCAAGGCCTCTGGCGCGAAGGGCACCGACTAATCTGGGGAACGGGGAATGGTGAACGGAAGGCCGGCTGATCGTTGAAATAGCGCGGAACAGATGCTATACGATTCGCCTTTTACCGTTTGCCATTTAGCGCAATGAAAATTGCATTCATCGGTTTGGGTATCATGGGCGGCCCGATGGCGGGCCATCTTGCCACGGCGGGGCACTCGGTGACGGTGTTCAACCGCACGCGCTCCAAGGCGCAGGCGTGGGCCGCGCGATACGGCGGCACGGTGGCGGATACGCCGGCGGAGGCGGCGAAGGGCGCGGCCATCGTCTTCTCGTGTGTGGGCAACGACGACGATGTGCGCGCGGTTGCCGCCGGTACAGACGGCGCATTTGCCGGTATGGCCAGGGGCGCGGTCTTCGTCGACCACACCACGGCCTCGGCGCGGGTCGCGGTCGAGCTCCATGAGGCGGCACGCGCCCGCGACCTGCATTTTCTCGACGCGCCGGTCTCGGGCGGGCAGTCCGGCGCGGAGCAGGGCATTCTCACCATCATGGTCGGCGGGGAAGCGGGAGCGTTCGGCATCGCGCGGCCGGTGATGAAGCATTACGGGCGTGCGGTGCTGCTGATGGGCCCGGCGGGCGCAGGGCAGAAGACCAAGATGGTGAACCAGATCTGCGTCGCCGGCGTGATCCAGGGACTCTCGGAGGGGCTGGCATTCGCGCTGCGGGCCGGTCTCGATGGCAAGCGTGTCGTCGAGGTCATTTCCAAGGGTGCGGCGACCTCGTGGCAGATGGAGAACCGCGGCCCGACCATGATCGACGACAAGTTCGACTTCGGCTTCGCGGTGGACCTGATGCGCAAGGATTTGCGCATTGCGATGGAAGAGGCGCGGGAGAATGGTGCGGCGCTGCCGCTGACCGCCGTGATCGACCAGTTCTACTCGCGGCTGCAGGCGCGCGGCGGCGGCAGGCTCGATACCTCCAGCCTCATTCGGCTCCTTCGGGACAAATAGTGGCGGCGGGTGTCGCAAAGGCGGCGGCGCACAAAACGTGTCCCTCAAATGCGCGTGAAGACAAATGAGCGAAGACGTAATATCCTGTTAATCCTGAAAATCCTGTTAATCCTGTCCAGTACGTCTTAGATGTCTGAAGCAACTCCCCTGCCCGCGTCGACCGTCGTCCTGGTGCGCGACGGCGCAAGCGGCCCGGAAGTACTGCTCCTGCAGCGCAACCTCCAGTCCGGCTTCATGCCCGGCATGTATCTTTTTCCCGGCGGCGCGGTGGACCAAGCGGACGCGTCGGCGGAGGCATTCGCGCTGTGCGTCGGGCTCGACGATACGGCAGCGAGTTCGGCGCTCAGCATGGCGCGCGGCGGGCTCGCCAACTGGGTCGCCGCGATTCGCGAAGCGTTCGAGGAGGCGAACCTTCTGATTGCCTGCGACGCCCGCGGCGACATGATTGGGCCGGCGGCAATCGCGGCGTCCGACCGCTTTCGCGCCTGCCGCGAGGCGCTCAACGCCGGCACGGGCGATTTCATCGGCATGTTGCGGGCCGAAGGCCTGACGCTCCCGGTCGACCGGCTCGCCTTCTTCAGCCAGTGGATCACGCCGGTCGGGGCGCCGCGGCGCTACGACACGCGCTTCTTCGTCGCGCGCGCGCCGGAAGGGCAGGACGCGCTGCACGACAACGTCGAGACGGTCGCTTATGCGTGGATGCATCCGGCGGCGGCGCTCGAGGGCTACCGGCGCGGCGAGTTGAAAATGCGCACGCCGACCTGGAAGACGCTCGAGCGGCTGGCGGATTTCTTGTCGGCGGACGAGCTGATCGGGGCGCTGCGCCGCGAGCGGCCGGGGCCGGCGCTGCTGCCGCGCATAGACAAGAGCGGGCGCCGTCTGCTGCCGGGCGATCCGGGCTACGAAGAGGCGGGATCGCCGGAGGGGCGGGGCGAATGGCGGACTTGAGCGCGATCGTTCCCGGCACGCTGGTCGAGCTCGATCCGCTCGTGCGCCGCATCACCGCGCCCAATCCCGGGGCGATGACCGGGCCGGGGACCAACAGCTACGTCGTCGGACGCGACGCGCTGGCGCTGATCGATCCCGGACCCGAGATCGACTCGCATCTCGCGGCGCTGCTCGCCGCGGTCGGCTCGCGCCTGAAGTGGATTTTCTGCACGCACACCCATCGCGATCATTCGCCGCTCGCGGCGAAGCTCAAGGCCGCGACCGGCGCCGGGCTGCTCGGCTTCGGAGCCGTGCCCGACGATGGCCGTCAGGACACCGCGTTCAAGCCCGACCGTGCGCTCGCCGACGGCGATGTCGTTGACTGCGGCGAATTTCAGCTTCGCGCCGTACACACGCCCGGCCACGCGTCCAACCACTTGTGCTATCTATGGGATGACAAAAGACTTCTGTTCACAGGCGATCATGTGATGCAGGGCTCCACCGTGGTGATCTCGCCGCCCGACGGCGACATGCAGGTGTATCTCGCATCGCTCGAGCGCCTGCTCGGGATCGACATCGCCGCCTTCGCTCCGGGCCACGGCCGGCTGATCGACACGCCGCACGACGAGGTGCGGCGGCTGATCGCGCACCGCTTGAAACGCGAGGAGAAGGCGTATCGTGCGTTCGAGCGCAAGAACCCCGCCAGTCTCGACGAACTGGTTGCGATCGTCTACGACGACGTGCCCGAGCGCATGCACCCGGTGGCGCGGCGCTCGCTGCACGCACACCTCATCAAGCTCGCGCGCGAGAATCGCGTGCGCGAAACGGGCGGGTGCTGGGAGCGCGCGTAAAACAGCGGGTTTTCCCGGGTCGCCCAGCGCAACGCGTTGAAATGGAGAACGAAACACCTGAAATAGGGCCATCCAAGAGCCTTAGCGGGCGCCGCCTCACACGGGCTCTTTTTGCCGGGCGCGCTGTGGCACGAGCAGTGCCAGGAGATCCCGCGCGCGATGGCGTTCGATCGCAAGCGCGACGACCGCAATTTCGTCGACCGGCAGGTGCGGATTGATACCGCGGAACTTCTTGGCGATCCCCTTGGCGTCGATCGGCGCGGACGGCGACCCGGACGGGTTGAGCACGTCCTCGCGTACCCACTCATCCTTGTCCTTCGTTGCGACCCAGCCGGCGAAGTTGGCCGGGTAGAGCTTGTCGAGTTCGGGGTCCGGCACCAGCTCGAGATGCGCCGCGAGCGCGACCAGCGCCGGGTCGCTCATGCGCTCTTTGGTGAACTGCGCGGGCAGCACCTGCCCGTCCATCAGCGCGGCGGCCACCGCGTAGCGCAGGCTCATCTGCGCGTTCAGTTCCGTACCCGGCGCGTAGACGAATCCGCACTGCACGTCGACTACCTTCGACAGCCCGACCCGCACCGGCCGCTTGACGTCCCAGGGCGCGCCGAATTTGCGGCGCACCGCGAGCGCGGCGTCGATGTATGAGTGCGTGCTGCCGCAGCACGAGTAGGGCTTCACCGCGTTTGCGTCGAGGTGCCACACGCGGCCGAGGTTCGCCGTAAGCGGCGCCGGATCGGACGCATCGGAGTACGCCCTCAGCACGCCGCCGTCGTGGAACTCGTAGATCTGCGTCGGGCCGGTGAAGCCGCGCGCCGCGAGCTCCGCGGCGAGCACGCCAGAGTGCGCGGCCTTGCCCGCGTGCAGGCGCTTGCTCATCGTGCCGTCGGCGTTGAACGCCCAGGTGCCCGCGCCTTGCGTGCCGGCGAGTCCCAACGCCCACGCGGTGCGCTCGGCGTCGAGCTTCATCAGCGACGCGCACGCAGCGGCGGCCCCGAACGGCCCGATGATGCCGGTGATGTGCCAGCCGCGCAGCCGAGCGGCGGAGGGATTGAGCGCAAGGCTCGAGCGGATCATCGTTTCGTATCCGGCGGCGATCGCGGTGACGAGCGCCTCGCCGCCCGCGTCGAGCTTCTCCGCCATCGCCAGCGCTGCCGGCACCACCACAGCGCCCGCGTGCAGCTTCGCATTGTGGTAGTCGTCGAGCTCGAAGGCGTGCGCGGAGGTGCCGTTCGCGAGCGCGGCGTCGGCGACGCGCAGGCCAGGAGCGGCCTCGCCCCAGACCGTGGCGTCGGCCGTGGCACCGCCGGCGCGCGCCCAGTCGAGCAGCATCTTCGCCCACGGCGTGTTGTAGCCGTAGACGCCGCAGCCGACGGTGTCGAGGATCGCGAGCCGCACCACTTCGCGCGTTCGCGGCGGCAAGTCGGCGTAGCGCAGCGTCGCAATCCAGTCCGCGAGGCTGCGCGTGGGGGTGGGGATGGCGCGGCGGTCGAGGTTCATGGTGGCGCTCCTCCGGTATCAGATTGAATGATAGCTCGCGCAACGGGCCGGGGAAACGCCGATGCGAGTTTCCACATTGTGATTATCCGGGCAGCAAACCGCGCACGCTGCCGCGACAGGCTTGACACCGTGCGCGCTGCGCCGAGATACTCGGATGGCGGCCTTCTGTCAGGCCGTCATTCACAATGTGGTCTCATCCGGGCGCCGGCGCGCCCGCGGGTAATTCGACGAGGAGTGCTACTTCCCATGGATTACGACGTCATCGTGGTAGGTGCGGGCAATGCCGCGTTCTCCGCCGCGGTATCTGCAAAGGAAAACGGCGCGAAGCGCGTCGTCGTGCTCGAAAAAGCTTCGAAGCCGCATCGCGGCGGCAACACGTACTTCAGCGGCGCGATCTTCCGCTTCGTGTTCAACCAGGTCGAGGAACTGGACCGCTTCGTGCCCACCGCCGAGGACGAGTACCCCGGCTTTCACGACGGCGTGCCGCTCTACCCGAAGGAGGCGTTCAAGGAAGACCTGATGCGCGTGACCGACGGCAGGAGCGATCCGGAGCTCTCCGCGATTCTGATCGACGAGTCGTACGACACCACTTGCTGGCTGCAGGACGTGGGCAAGCATGAATTCGAGCTCGCCAAGTCGGTGATGGGCATCAAGGTCGGTGACAAGTTCAAGTGGCCGCGCGGCGCAATCGTGCGCGCCGTGCACGAAGGCGTGGGACTCTCCGACACCTGGTTCAAGACCGCCGAGGCGCTGGGCATCGAGATTCGCTACGACACCCACGTGCTCGCGCTCACGCAGAGCGGCGCAGGGCGCGTCGACGGCGTGGCGGTGCGCGGTTCGGACGGCGTGCAGAATCTCAAGGGGAAAGCGGTGATCCTCGCCTGCGGTGGTTTCGAGACCAACCCGGCGTGGCGCACGCACTACCTTGGCCAGGAGTGGGGCCACGCCAAGGTGCGTGGCTCGAACTTCAACTACGGCGACGGGCTCAAGATGGCGCTCGACCTCGGCGCGATGCCCTGGGGCCACTGGGGCGGCTGCCACGCGACGCCAATCGTTGCCGATGCGCCGGACTACGGGGTGCGCAAGATGACCGACAAGACCAACCGCCTGTCCTACCCCTACAGCGTGATGATCAACGTCGAGGGCAAGCGCTGGATCGACGAGGCGGTCGACTTCCAGTCGTTCACCTATGCCAAGTACGGCGGGCTCATCCTCAAGCAGCCGAAGGGCATGGTCTACCAGATCTTCGACGCCAAGGTGATGCATCTCCTCGAGCCCCGCTACTCGACCAGCGAGCCGTTCCGGTCCGACACACTCAAGGGGCTGGTGAAGCAGCTGAAGGTCGACCAGGCGCAGGCGATGAAGACGCTGAACGACTACAACGCGGCCTGCGCGCGCGGCGGTCCGTTCAACCCGGCGGTGCTCGACGGGCTGCACACCGAGGGCATCACCCCGGTCAAGAGCAACTGGGCGCAGAAGCTCGACCAGCCGCCGTTCGTCTCCTGGGCGGTCACCGGCGGCATCACGTTCACTTTCGGCGGCATCAAGGTAACCAAGGATGCGCAGGTGGTCTCGACCGGCTGGAAGCCGATGGAGGGGCTATATGCCTGTGGCGAGATGGTCGGCGGGCTGTTCCACCACAACTATCCGCTCGGCACGGGCTTGATGTCCGGCGCGGTGTTCGGGCGCATCGCGGGGCGGGCCGCCGCGCGAGCGTGATCTATGATGCGTGACGGAGAAAGCGTGAGGCAGGAAGCGTGAGGCAGAAACCGTGACCCGCGCAAAGCGCCGGTCTTGTCGGATCACGGATCATGCCTCACTTGCGCGAGAGATAGCTCACCGCCGCCAGGTTCACTGCGTTCAGCAGGAACACCGGCGCCGTGCCGAGCAGCGCGCCGAGCGCGCCGGAGATGAGCGGAATGGCCACCCGCGCGACGTTGTTGGCGGTCAGCCGCAGCCCCGTAACCTCGCCTGTGCGGCCCGCCGGTGAGCGCTCGTAACTCACCATCATCAGTACCGGCTGCGCCACCCCCAGCCCGATGCCGATTATGAACGCGAGCGCCATCAGCAGCGGCGCCTCCTGCGTGAACGGCAGGAAGACGAAAGCGCCGGCCGCGATCAGCATGAAGCTCACCATCACGCGCTCGGTGCGGAAGCGGCGGAGCAGCGCCGGCAGCGCGAAGCGCGTGGTGAACGCCGCGACGGCGTAGGTCCCGAGCACCATCCCGGTGGTCGAGGCCGAGAGCCCGATCGAGTGCGCGTAGACCGGCAGATAGAACACGAAGAGTTCGTTGGCAGCGACTGCAAGCCCGCTGGTGACGATGATGCGTCTCAACGGCGCGTCGGCGAGCAGCGCGAGCGTGCTGCGCTCGTCCCGGGCCCCGGGCGGCCCGGCGATCTGCGTGAGGCTGTTGTTGAAAGCGAGCACACCGACCGGCACCAGCGTGAACAGGGCGAACAGGCCGAAGGTGGCGGCATGTCCGGCGAAGTCGATCGAGAACCCGGCGATGGTCGGGCCGATGAACGCCGAGACCGAGTAGCCGATCGAGAGCACGCTGAAATTGCGGGCGCGCTGCTCGGGCCGGCCGAAGCCGCCCGCGAGGTTCTGGATCGAGACGTTGAACAACACGAAGCCGGCACCCATCAGCAGCGGCACCAGGAACAATCCCGTGAGGTTGGGCGAAATGAATCCGGTCGCCATCGCGATCCCGGTGAACGCTGCGCCAATCAGCATTGGCACGCGCATGCCCACCGTGTCCGCGAGACGGCCCGACCACACGCCGAGCAGCAGCGGCACCAGGGCGTAGAAAGCGGCGAGAATGCCCACGGTGAACTGGCTCGCGCCGAGCTCGAGCGCAAGCAGCGACACCACCACCTTGCTGCCGAGGTAGCAGCTGTGGATCGCAACGCTGAGGAGCACGACGAATCGCACCGGGCCTCAGTCGCGGCTGCGAGCGAGCCGCCCGCTCGCGCCGAGGATCGCGGCGCTGACCCAGAATACCGGTGCCACGCCGAGCGCCGCGCCGACCGCGCCGGCAGCGAGCGGCACGCTGATGTGAATGATGTTGTTGATGAAGAGCCGCAGTCCGACCACCTCCCCCGAGCGTCCCGGCGGCGAGCGGTTGTAGGCAAGGTTGACGGTCAGCGGCTGGCCGCAGCCCAACGCGAGCCCGATGCTGAACGAAAGCAGGAGCAGCAGCAGCGTGCTGGTAATCAAGGGAAAGACCAGGAATAGCACGCAGCCGGCGAACATCGCCGCAGCGAGCACGCGCTCGATGCTGAAGCGACGCGTCAGCGCCGGCAGCGCCATGCGCACGACCAGCGTCGCAAGGGCGAAGGCTGCGAGCAGCGTGCCGATGGTCGAGGCCGAGAGCCCGATCGAGTGCCCGTAGATCGGAACGTAGAAGGGGTAGAGGTCCCAGCCGGTCGTCACGAGCCCTGAGAGGACGATCGCGCGCCGCAGCGCGGGCACCTTCAGCAGCGAGAACGCGCTCTGGCGTGGCGCGGCTCCGCGCGCCGGCGCGAGGGCGAGTCCGCGATGGGCGGCGAGCAACGCCACCGGCACTGCGGCGAGTGCGGCGAACGCCAAGTACGTAATTGAAAATCCCCGGTAATCAATCAGCAATCCGGCCATGAGCGGCCCCAGCATGTGCCCGCCGCCGTAGCCCAAGCTGAGCGTGGCGAAGTTGCGGGTGCGGTCCTGCTCGCTGCCCAGAGCGCCCGCTAGATTCTGCGCCGAGACATTGAAGAAGACGAAACCGACGCCGATCAGCACCGCCGAAACATAGAGCGCGGCGAGGTGCGGCCACGCGAAAGGTGCCGCGAGCCCGATCCCGAGCACTCCGGTGCCGATCACCATCGGCCGGTACGAGCCGAAGCGGTCCGAGGCTACGCCGGAATAGATCGAGAGCAGGAGAGGAAAGACCGCGTAGAAGGAGATCAGCGCGCCGATCTGGAACGGATTCGCGCCCATATCGATCGCGAACAGAGATGCCACCACGCGGCTGCCCATATGGACTGCCTGCACGAGCAGCGTGATGAGCGTGATGACGACGATCGGACGCACGGCGGAACTATCGTGACCGGCGCGCCGATCGCGGCGATTGCGCGAGCCCGGGGGCGCGGGGCGCGGGACTCAGGCGGCGTAGCCTGGCAGCGTGCCGGGCCTGACAGCTCGACACGCTGCTAAAGCAAAACCGGCTGACGATTCCGATGCAAACCCACCCGAATCGTTCGAATATGAATCAAAGCAAGAGGGATCTCGCATATCCGTCATCGTCCTTTGTTTTTTTTCAGCGCCGGTTTTGCATCAGGAGTTTGCCGGGGCCAAGTCCGACCAACTCCTGGCTCGACGAGGTCGGGCTTGCGTACCAGCGCGGCCCACATGAGCTTGCCGCCTTCGCCGCGGCCGCTCAGCCTCGGACATGCCGCGCCGCACTCGCGAGGGCAGCCGGGTGATTGTGGTGGTGCGGGGAGTATTCCTCATATTCTGGACTCTCGATCAGATGTTGCCCCCCGGAAGCGGGCGCATTCCTGGCCCGCGCGAGGATGCATTAGAATAATCCATTGGTCGGGGATCATAAAGCCTGGCCGCGATCCGGTTGCGGAATTGCGATGGCCCGGGAGAGAAATCCAGATAGTGAACTTACAAACCGCATACAACATCGACGACCTGCGCCGCATGGCCGGGCGGCGGCTGCCGCGCGTCGCGTATGACTACCTGGAGCGCGGCGCCGAGGACGACGTGACGCTCGCACGGAACCGCTCGGCGCTGGAGACGATCCGCTTTGTGCCGCGCGCTCTCGTCGATGTCTCGCTGCATCCGTACTGGCTCACCAACGTCTTTCTGCGCACGCTGATTACCTCGGGCGTGCCGCGCTTCCAGAACGTCGACAGCGACGTCGGCGGGCGCATCGTTGCGAAGAACCTGTCCGAATTCCGCGCGCGTCGCGATGCGCTCGACTGGACCGATCTCGCGTGGATGCGCGAACTCTGGCCGAAGAAGCTGATGGTTAAAGGCGTCATGACCGCGGAGGACGCCGTTGCCGCCGAGCGCCACGGCGCCGACGGTGTGTTCGTTTCCAACCATGGAGGCCGGCAGCTCGACGGCGTCGACTCGCCGATCGAGGCGCTGCCCGAGATCGTCGCGGCGGTCGGCGGCAAGCTTGCCGTGATGATCGACAGCGGCTTTCGCCGCGGCACCGACATCGTGAAGGCGATTGCGCTGGGCGCGGACATGGTGTTCGTCGGGCGGGCCCCCCTATACGGCGCGTCGGCGGGCGGCGAGGTGGGCGTTGCCCGCGCGGTCGAGCTGCTCAAGAGCGAGATCGACCGGGCGATGGCGCTGCTCGGCTGCAACACGGTGGACGAGCTCACCCCCGAGTGCCTGCGGCTGCCCCGGACCGGCACGTGAGCCTCACGCGCGAGCTCGTCGAACGCATCACCGCCGCGCGCTTCCGGACGCTCGGCGCCGATTGCGTCGCTCGCACCCGGCAGGCGATCAAGGACGGCGTCGCGGTGGCGCTCGCCGGCACCGTGCACGAAGCGCCGCCGCGGCTGCTGGCCGCGCACCTGAAGAGCCTCGGCGGCAGGCCGCAGGCGACCGTGTGGGGCTTCGGTTTCAAGACTTCGCCGGTTCATGCGGCCTACATCAACGGGGTCTCGACTCACGTGCTCGACTTCGAGCCGATGTGGCTGCCGCCGACGCACGCGGTCTCGCCCACGGTTCCGGTCGCGATTGCGCTGGCGGAAGCGACCGGTGCAAGCGGGCGCGAGATTATCACCGCGGTCGCCAAGGGCATGGAGGTGCAGGGCCGCATCCAGTTCGCCGCCTGCCAGTACGAAGCGGGATCGCTCAGATTCCATCCGCCGGGGCTGGTCGGCGTAATCGGCGCGGCGGTCACTGCCGGCCACATGCTCGAGCTCGATGCCGGACAGCTCGCACACGCGATCGGCGTCGCCGCCTCGCGCGCGGGAGCGCTGCTCGCCAACGTAGGCTCGATGACCAAGAGCACGCATTGCGGTTATGCAGGGGCCTCCGGGCTCGACGCGGCGCTGCTTGCGTCGCGCGGTTTCACCGCCAATCCCGACGTGCTGGAAGCGCCGCGCGGTTTCGCCGCGTCGTTCTATCCCGACGGCCTCGATGGCGAGAAGCTTCTCGCTTTCGGTAAGCCGTACCGCGTGGTCGATCCGGGACTTGCGATCAAGCTGTTTCCGTCGCAGTTCGCGACACACTGGGCGATTACTGCTGCCCTCGAGCTTTATCCGAAGATCGCCGATCCGGCCAGCATCGCGCGCGTGCGGATCCGGGGGCCGGCGATGGCGTATGTCGACCGGGCGCAACCGGCGACCGGGCTCGAAGGCAAGTTCAGTTTCCAGTACACTGCGGCCGCGGCGCTGCTCGACGGCAAGGTGGGGATCGATACGTTCACCGATGCGCGGCGCTTCCGTTCCGACATGGTGGCGCTGCTCGGCAAGACCGAGCTCGTGCAGGACGCGTCGATTCCGGGGAATTGGACGAAGCTTCACCTCACGATCGAAGTCGAGCTGCGCGACGGCACCACGATCGAGGCACGCTGCCGAGGCCCTCTCGGCGCCTGGGGTCAGCCAGCGCTGGCACCCGAGCGCCATGAAGTGAAGCTGCGCGACTGCCTCGGCGCGGCGCTCGATGGGCGGCAGGCGACGCGGCTGCTTGGTCTGCTCGACAAGCTGGAGACGCAGACCGCGCGCGGCATCGCGGGAATCGCTGCGATCCTTGGCGGCGCAGGACGGAAGAAACGGTGAGCAGTAAGCGGTGAGCGGTGAGCAGTGAGCGGAAAAGCGATTAGAATACGAATGTAGACCGGCGTTCGCTGGACTGTACCGCTCTTACTGCTTACGGATTTTAGGAGTCCAGAAATGAAACAGCTCAAGATTCCGGCAGTATTCATGCGCGGCGGCACGAGCAACGCGGTGGTGTTTCACGCGAAGGACCTCCCGCGCGAGCGCGCGCTCTGGGACGAGATCTTCCTTGCCGCGATCGGCAGCCCCGATCCCTACGGCCGGCAGTTGGACGGCATGGGCGGGGGCATCTCCTCGCTTTCGAAAGTGTGCGTCGTGGGTCCGTCCTCGCGCCTCGACGCCGACATCGATTACACCTTCGCGCAAGTGCAGGTGAAGGACGCGAAGGTCGACTACAGCGGCAACTGCGGCAACATGTCCTCGGCGATGGGCCCGTTCGCGGTGGACGAGGGAATCGTGCAGGTCTCCGGCACGGAAGCGCTGGTGCGCGTGCACAACACCAACACCAAGAAGGTGATCTGGTCGCGCTTCGCGCTGGATGACGGGTTTTCCGCGGTCGATGGCGATCTTACGATTCCAGGGGTTTCCGGCACCGGCGCGCCGGTCAGGCTCGAGTTCCGCGACCCCGGCGGCGCCACCACCGGCAAGCTGCTACCCTCCGGCAACGCGGTCGACACGCTCGACGTGCCTGGCTACGGCAAGTTCAAGGCGTCGCTGGTGGATGCGGCGAATGCGACGTGTTTCCTGAACGCGGCCGACCTGGGCCTGACCGGCACCGAGATGCCCGAGGAGCTCGACCGCAGCGCGGAGCTGCTGAAGAAGCTCGCGGCAATTCGCATCGCGGCGTCGGTGGCGATGGGCATCGCGAAGACGCCGGAGCAGGCGACCGAGAAGCGCACCGTGCCGTTCGTCGGTTTCGTCTCGGGCCCGCGGGATGCGACGACGCTCTCGGGCGAGAGAATCGAGGCGGGCAAGGTCGATCTCACCGCGCGCATGATCTCGAACGGCCAGCCGCATCGCGCGCTGCCGCTCACCGTCTCGCTGTGCACCGCGGTCGCGGCGCGCATCGAAGGCAGCATTGTGAACCGCGCCGCGCAGGCCTCGCGCGGCCCCAGCAGCGAGATCCGCATCGCCATGCCGTCGGGCATTCTTACGGTGGCGGCGACCGTGTACCAGAAGGACGGCGCGTGGCACGCGGAGCAGGGCGCGTTCTACCGCACCCAGCGGCGCTTGTTCGAAGGCTTCGTGCTGGTGCGCGCGTCGCGCGTGCCGGGGCTCGTCACCGCAGCGGCCCGAGCATGCGCCGCCAGTAGTGGTCGAAAGGCGCGAGGCGGAACTGCGACAGCGCGTCCGTCGACAGGCGGGTGAAGGATCGAGGATCGATCGTCTCCCACAGCCCGAGGCCGATGGCGGCGAGGCCGGCGACGACGAGTATCAGGCCAAGCATCGTTTTCGGCACGCGTACCAGCAGCGTCCAGGCGAGCCCGCGCGAGCGCGGGCTGAACGCGATGAGCGCGCCGGCGCCGGCGGCCAGGAGTCCCAGCAGCGCCAGCAGCGTGCCGGGCCGGCGCATGAAGTGGGTGGCCGCCGTGCGCCACAGCCCTTCCTCCATCAAGTACGCCGACGCGATCGCGGCGGCGCCAACCAGCAATGCCATCCATCCCCAGATCAGGGCGGGCGTCCCGGCATAGTGGTCATCGCGGAAGCTCGAGAACCGGAAGCTCATGCGCCGCAGGTAAATCGATTCCAGTCCGCCGAGCGCGATGCCGGCGCCGACGAGGAAGAGTCCGAGGTTGAACCCTTGCGGCAGGTAGTACGCGCTCGCGGCGAGCATGCCGACGGCGCCGATGAAGATGATCGTATACTCGATGAAGGTAAGAAGCCGCATCCCGACGACAGTTTACCCGACCTGCCGGGGCGCCCGCGCAATTCCGGGCAAGCCGCGCATATTCGTGAAATGCAGCGCCTTGTGCTCTCCCAGGTCAGCCCGCGCGGGGACGAACCACGTCCTTTTCAGCCGCGCCCGCCTCTTCGAAAGCCGTGCCATTCTTGCCGCCTGCCTTGACTTTGTACATCAACGCGTCTGCGGCCTCGATCGCGTCATCGGCAGTGGCGGGCGGCCGGTGGAACGTGACCGCCCCGATGCTGCAAGTAGCGGGCAATCCGGCCGAAGCCAGTGCATCCTTCAGCTGGTGCCGCACCTTCGAAATCAATTCTTCCGCGCCCAGTCGATCGGTGTCCACGAGCAGCAGCGCGAACTCGTCGCCACCGAGCCGTGCCACGGTATCCGCGCGGCGGATGTTGTTTGCCAGGACTTCCGCCGTCGTGCGCAGCACCCGGTCGCCCTCGGCATGGCCATGGGTGTCGTTGATCGTCTTGAACGCATCCACGTCGATATAGACGATAGTAAATGTGCTCTGTTGGCGCCGCGCGAGCTGAAGGACGTATTCGAGACGTTCGAAAAGCGCTCGCCGGTTGAGCATCCCGGTTAGGTCGTCGGTTCGCGCTAGCTGCTTTTCGACCGAGACGTGCTCGCGCAGTGCCGTGACCAGGAGGCCGGTGATCAGAACTATGAAACGTCCTGAAGAAATTGCAGTACCGCCACCTCGTCGCGCCGCAGGGCCGGTACCGCGAGCTTGCGCTTCGACCAGCGCGCCGGCGCCGCCGTCGACGGCGCGGCGGTGAGGCCCTGGAGGTAAGCGTGCAGCAGGGCCGGGTGAACGTAGTACTTGCGGCACACCGCGCGCGTGTTGCCGAGCCGGTCGGCCACGGCGTCGATGGCGCGGATGATATTGCGCGTCGCCTCGCGCTGCGTCGGAGCGGGCCCCATCGTGCGCAGCGCCACGGCCGCGAGAATGGTGCCGCCCCAAGTGCGGAAGTCTTTCGCGGTGACGTCGCGTCCGGCGATCGCGCGCAGGTACTCGTTCACGTCATCCGAAGTGATGGTCTCGCGCGTGCCATCGCGGTTCACGTACTGAAACAGCTCCTGCCCCGGCAGGTCCAGGCAGCGCTGCACGACGCGCGCGATGCGCCGGTCGGTGACGGAGAACGCGTGCCGCACGCCGCTCTTGCCGCGGAAGCTGAAGCGCAGCACTGAGCCCTGCACCCTGACGTGCTGGGCGCGCAGCGTGGTGAGCCCGTAGGAGCGGTTCTCCTTCACGTACTCGTCGTTGCCGACGCGGATCAGCGTCTTGTCGAGCAGCCGCACGGTTGCGGCGAGGAGCTGGCGCCGGCTCAACTCGGGCGCCCTGAGATCGCGCTCGACTCGCTCCCGGATCGCCGGCAGCACCTCGCTCAACTCGAGCATGCGGCGGAACTTCGAGCGGTCGCGCGCTTCACGGTAGCGGGGATGATACCGATACTGCTTGCGCCCGCGCGCATCGCGGGCGGTGGCCTGGATGTGGCCCCTGGGGTCGGTGCAGATCCAGACATCGGTCCACGCCGGCGGGATGGCAAGGAAGCTTATGCGCCGGCGCTCCTCCGGATCGGTGATGCGCGTGCTGTTCGGGCGGTAGAAAGCCCAGCCCTTGCCGGCGCGGCGGCGGGAAATTCCCGCAACGCCGTCCGTCACGTAGTTCAGACCGGCGCGGCTTGCGGTCTTCCGGTGTTCGACGATGTGCGGCGCTGCCAACGAAGCTCCTTCCCGGGCTGCGGGAGTGATAAAGATAGTCGATAGCGGACCCCGAGGGCAAGAAGAAAATGCAGGCAAGACAATCCGGATGGCCGTGCCGCGGCGAGCCCGCCGCCGACCGTCAGAACAAATCAAGAAAATCCCGTGCTCAGGTCTGCGGTGAAATAGACGTCGACCTCGTAGCCCGGATCGTCCACGCAGGGCTCGACGGCGCCGCCGCTGACCCTGACACACCACCCGGCGAATTTCCTGAGGTCGGTGTAAGCGAACATTTCCGTGGCCACTACGGTCCGACAAAGCGCGCGTTCGAAGCGCTGGACGCCGCCGGGCAGCAGTCGCTGCGCGATCAACTGGAGGCGATCGTCTCCGCGCACAACAAGGCCCGCGACGGCTCGGCCGAGCTGGAGGCCGAGTATCTCGATGTTCAGGTGGCACAGCGTTGACCGGTGCAGGGCAGGGGCCGCCTGGGAGGTCTATGACATGATCGCGGCCGGGCCGCAAATGCTGTGGTCCTTCAGACCGGCCGTTGACCAGGCGATGACGCAATATGTCCAGGAATCAAAGTGTTCCATAATGGGCAAGTATGGATGCGCGGGCGCAAGATCGCGCTGACCGGTCGACGAGTTGATCGAGTTTACCCGGCCGGGATGCCGGCTGCCCGCGCCGGGATTGCAAGGCAGGACGCCGTGCCGCGATTGTCGCGGGGCTGCTGTCAGCCTGCGCCACCGGGAACCGCGTCCCGATGCGGGAGCAACTCGGCGAGGTGTGTTTTGAGGTCGATTACGCTCAGCCGCGCTTCTTGCGCGCCTGCGTTTCCGCAGGGCCGCCGCCCGCACCGGGTATTGGTGGTTCCGCCTGGATCCGCATCGCGGGCACGTAGCCCGGCTTGGTGAGCAGCTCCGGCCGGAGGATTTCGTCCAGCCGAGCTTCCGGCAGAAATTTCTTCTCCAGCACCACTTCGCGTACCGTCTTGCCGGAGGCGTACGCGTCACGCGCGACTTCGCTGGCACGCTCGTAGCCGATGTGGGGGTTCAACGCGGTGACGATGCTGATCGACTGGTCGACCGTGCGGCGCAGGTATTCGCGGTTGGCGGTGATGCCGGCGACGCAGCGCGTGCGCAGCGTGTCGCAAGCGTTCTTCAGGTGCGTCATGCTCTTGAACAAGCTGTGGGCGATGAGCGGCTCGAACGCGTTCAACTGAAGCTGCCCGCCTTCGGCCGCGAAGCTCACCGCAACGTCGTTGCCGATCACTTCGAACGCGACCTGGTTTACTACTTCCGGGATCACCGGGTTTACCTTGCCCGGCATGATGGACGAGCCCGCCTGCACCGCGGGCAGGTTGATCTCGTTAAGCCCGGCGCGCGGGCCGGAGGAAAGCAGGCGCAGGTCGTTGCACGTTTTGGAGAGCTTGACCGCCACGCGCTTGAGCACCCCGGAAACCTGGACGAAGGCGCCGGCATCCTGCGTGGCCTCCACCAGATTGATCGCCGTGACCACCGGGATGCCGGTGATGTCGGCGAGCTTGCTGCAAACCAGCCTCGCGTAGTCGGAATGGGCGGTGATGCCGGTGCCGATGGCGGTGGCGCCCATGTTGATCTCGTGAATGAGAAGGCAGGCCTCCTTCAGCCGCAGCTCGTCCTCCCCGAGCATCACCGCGTAAGTCGAGAACTCCTGCCCGAGCGTCATTGGCACCGCGTCCTGCAGTTGCGTGCGGCCCATCTTGATCACGCCGTCAAACTCGTTCGCCTTCTCGCTGAAGGCGGCGCGCAGCTCGGCCATGGCGGCAACGAGCCGCGAGATCCCGAAATGCAGCGCGAGCTTCACCGCCGTCGGATAGACGTCGTTCGTGCTCTGGCTCATGTTCACGTGGTCGAGCGGGTGCAGATGCTTGTACTCTCCCTTCCCGCGGCCCATCAGCTCGAGCCCGCGGTTCGCGATCACCTCGTTCGCGTTCATGTTGGTGGAGGTGCCGGCGCCGCCCTGGATCACATCCACCACGAATTCCTCGAGCAGCGCGCCGCCGCGAATCTCCTCGCAGGCGCCGGCGATGGCGCGCGTCTTCCCGTCGTCGAGGAGCTTCAGCTCGTTGTTGGCGAGCGCGGCGGCCTGCTTCACGCACGCGAGCGCGGTGACGAGGTCGGGATAGATCGAGATCGGCGCGCCGGTGATCGGGAAGTTCTCGAGCGCGCGCAGCGTGTGGATGCCGTAGTAGGCGTTGCCGGGTACGGCGCGGTTGCCCAAAAGGTCGTGCTCGTTTCGGACGGCGTGGCGTTTCATAAGGCAATCCTTTTTTTCTGCGCCCGCCGCGGGCGGGCACCCCTTCATGATGATATGAAGCGCAAACGGAATCCAAAGGGCACGCCGATGTGGTATGGCGCGGCTGTAGGGTGCGGATTCAGCGCACCGCCCAAATCGTGATTCGTAGGGCGTAGCTTCAGCGCGCCGGAGAATCTTCATCCGCCGTGCCGCCCGCGGCTTGCTGCGCCGCGAGCTTGCGCTTGAGCGTCGGGTGCGCGGCGACGTAGCGGTCGACGGTCTCCTTCGCCTCCTTGAGTCCGATGCCGCGCGCCTCGCGCAGCGGCCTGATGGCCTCGACAATGCGGCCCGCGTCAGCGCGGTGACGACCGCCGGCGGCAGCTCGGGCGATTGATTGGCTTCGGCGCCATTGCTCATGATGCCGAGTATAACGCCGCACGTTTGGCGGCTGCTTAGTTCTGCGACCGTCCCGGGCTGAACACCAGCCGTTCCTTGTAAATTGTGGTCTCGGCGCCAATGCCGCGTGCGGTTCCCGAGACACTGGCCTCGGTCTGCTTGCCGTAACCTGTGATATCGCCCTTGCCATTGACTTCGACGTATCCGCCCGACTTCACATCTCCGCCAACACCGCCGGCTTCCGCCTTGGCGAAGCCGCCCGCGTAAATCGTCAGTTTCCCATCGAAGGCCGCGCCGTACTCGCCGAAGTGCGGCCTGATGTTTCCGTCAAGGCCGGCCTGCCGGGCGAGGAACCGCTCTTTCCCGGCCTTCACGTATTCATAGCGCATCGACTGCTCGTACCCCACCTTCACGAAGAGGCCCAGCCATCCTGGCGTGGAGACCGTTGCCGAAACCTCCTCGCAGTTTGCGCCCACCTCGAGCACGCCCACGCCAATCTTGCCGGAGGAATTGTTGGGATTGCATTTGTTGGCCTCAAGCATCTTCAGATAGTCGGTCACCAGATCCACCATGCGCTTGTTCGCTGCGCGGCATGCGTCCGCACCATTGGCCTGCGCCTGGGCATGCGACGCCACCGACCCGGCGAGCATTCCCATCGACTGGTTTGCAAAGAAATTGATGCGCGCCTGAGCCTCACCATGGTGCGCGGGATCACCAAAATAAGTCGCAACGGCATTCAGTCGACGGAAGGCCTCTCCATACAAATCCCGGTAAGCTGCGTTGAAGGCAATCATCGAGCCGATGCGCATCGAGTCGGCTTCCTTTCCAGCGCTGCAGATTGCCGTGTCGCGGCGCAAGACGGCACCCGCCTTGCAAAGGCTATTTCCCCGACATTTCCGGTCTTCCTCGTCATAAGCCCGGTAAGCCCGGGTTCTTTGCTCGCTGAAACGAACTCCTGCGTCGAGGCGATCGGCAAGCATTTCGAGGCGGGCCCGCATGACCGCCTCGATCATCGGTTGCAAGTCCGGATCGGCATGTCGCGGCACCTCATCGGGTACTGCGGCCCCGCCGAGTACGCGCTCATAGCGTTTACCGACCTGTCCTGGAACGCCCGCCAGCTGGAGCAGTATCGCGATATCCTCGGCGTATTCGCGGCTCAGATCGAGCAGCCATTCGGCACGCTCGGCGCTTAACGCGCCGAGTGCGCCCCGGTCCGCCCACGACACGCGTTTGAGCCGCGCCTGCTGGGCGAACCGCATCTGTTGCTCCATCGCAATTTGCGCGCCCTTGCTCGCTTCCGCGTGGATCTTGCTCAAGCGTTTCTTGAGGTTCTCGTCGGCGCCCTCTTCAGGGCTGGTGGCCAAATGCATCGCAGGTAGCTGGCCGGTTCGTCCGCGTGACAGATCAATCACCTCAGCCGGCGGAACGCGAGTAAGCGGCTTCTTGGCCGCCATCACGGCAGCAGGCCGCCGTGTGTTCCCCGCGTGCAAGAAGCGCGCGGCGAGCTTGCATTTGCCCTGGTCGCCCAAGGCGTAGGCGATGTTCGTGTACGCCTCAGCCAGGTTCGGATCGAGCCGGATGGCGGCCTGGAGCGCCGCCTCGGCTTCCGTGGGCCTGCCGGTCGCATTAAGGGCATAGCCCTTGTTACTGAGCAGAACCGCCCGCAGATCCATGCCGCCCACCCTGACGCTCGGTGGCTTCAGCTTCTCCGCCTCTTCCAGGAGTGTCAGTGCTTCCCGATGAAGCCCCAGATAATTCGACAGCCCGGCCAGATTGACCAGCAGCAGCGGGTCCCTTGGCGAATTCTGGTGCGCCACCAGCAACAATCCCAGCGCCGCGGACGGTTGCTGCTTATACAACGCGCCGGAGACCAGACGCTCCGCCCCCGCCGGGTCACGAAGTATGGGAGATGCCCGCAAAGCCTCGATTGCCTTGCTCGTAGCAGTGGCCTCGAGCAGCGCCTGCAGATTTGCCATCGTTTGAGCGTAATTCAGCTTTGCGCCGCCGATCAGCCCTTGGACCGGATGCGGTGCCTTTGCATCCAGCGGCGCCGCGCCGGTTTTCGGACACTCGTTGTCTTCACGAAGCGTCGGTATCGTCGCCAGATCCCGATGCGAGACGAACGGCGCGTTTGCGGCGCCGGTTCCGGCGGCGCCGGGTATCGGCTTCTGCATCGTATCCGTGCCGGGCTGGGCGGGTCCCTTCGACGGCGTTGCCGTGGCTTTGCTCGTGTCAGACCGCGCTACGGCGGTGGTTTGTCCGACCGGCAGCACTTTGAGAGACATGAAGAACCCGAACGTCATGCCGCCGAGCATCTGTGTCGCCATTTCGTCGCCGGCATCCATGAGCAGCAAATTGACGCCGTTCGGCGCGGCATATGCCGTGATCGAGAAATGCCCGCCGTTTGCGGTGGACGCCTCGCGCTTCAGCCCCTTGGTGCCGTCAGCGAGTTCAGTCTGTTCATCCGGCTCGGTCTTGGAGAGCTTGCGCCCTTTGGCGAGCTGCTTCCATTCGGCATCGAGACGCGAGGCGAGTGTGCTTTTCAATGGCTGGCCGGCCTGCAGCGTGATGGTGCCGCCGGGGCCGGGAATCGACTTGTCCAGCTTGAACACGAGCCTGTCGGCGCTCTGCTCAACCTTTTGCATTCCCTGCGGCGGAGTGAATTCCCAGTTCGAGAAGCGGATCGTCTGGCCTTGCTGCGCGCTGGCAAGCGCTGCATGCAGCATGAGTAGTGACGCGAGCGCTATCCGCAAGAATGACAAGGCCTTATATGGCTCCATGTGATGCTCCTCGATGGATTAGCGCGGGCCGCTAGTCGCGTGCCAGCGCCCGGCCGTTGATGACCAGGCGCCGTGCCCCGGGCAGCGGCTCGCCCGGCGGCACATAGGCGTTGATCTGCCAGACGCGGCCGGGACGTCGAGCCAGGGGGCGAGCGATTTCGGGTCGGTGGTCTGTGCTTGCGCAAGCGCGCTCAGCAGGAACGCCGCTGCGGCTACAGCCAAGTTGCGGAGCATGTGTAGATAACCCTGTTATTCAGTTTTGAGCAGCGTTGCCCGCACAGCCGGCATGCGCGCGCGGTCTTCACCGGTCGACCATCGACCGGAAGCGGCGCTCGAACGACGCGCGCCAGGCTGCCGACGCCGCGCTGTCTCCCTCCCACCGCCAAAGCAGCGTGACGAGCTGGGCTGCCTCCGGCGCCAGGTCCTTCCGGAAATAAGCGGGGTCTACCACGACAAGCATGCGGCCGTATTCGGACCCCTGCCCGAACTTGCCGCGCTGCTCGGCCACGGATTGTGCCGTGCATTGCTGAGCAAATGTGGGCGTGATGCCCGCCAGAAGTGCGGCGATGACAACCGCCGGCGTGATGAGTTGCCTCATGCTTCCCCTCTCCCTGGGAAAACATTCGATACGCCGCGGGTGGTTCCCCTCGCATGCGGCGCGGCGGCCCTGCCTACAGGCCGAGTTCTCTTTCGAGCGACTTCTGGTCCTTCTGGAACTGCTCCTGGCGCTTTGCCTCAACCTTTTCGTTGCGGGCTTCCGCCTTCTTCGTCACTGCGGCGGCTTTCGCGCTGTCGCCAGCGAGTTCGTAAAACTGTGCCGCTACACGGGTCTGACCGTTCTTCGCGTGCTCGTCGCCGAGCCTGTGCGCCCGCTCCTGCGCGCTCTTCAGCTTCTGCTGGTTGCCGGCGAACTCGTAATACTGGAATGCGCGCTCGACCGAGCTGAAGGCGCCGCGGGCGAGCAGTGCGTCGCCGCGCTGCGCGGCGCGCGCATTGACGGGTTTCGCATTGCCGGCGAGCGCGAGCCACTCACGCGCTTTCCGCAGCTCGGTCAGTGAAACCCGTGAGGCGGCGAAAGCCTTTTCCTCGGCCGCCAGCGTTTTCTCGCCGCTCGCCCTGGCGATCGCGCGCGTTTCCTTGAGGCTGGCCTGATTGCCGCGCTGGTCGAACCAACTCGCGGCGGACGAGACGACCTTGTAATTATCGGGCGATGCCTTGACGTGCTTGAGCAGGGCGCGGTCGGCGTCGGCGAGGTTGAAGTCGGTGCGGCTCCTTTGCGGCGCGCGAAAGTAATCGAAGGCCTCGCCGTAGCGGCCAGCCTTCTCCGCTTCGTCACCCAGCTTCTTGCTCACGCGCTCGAGCAGGGCATCGCGCCGCTTGTAGCCGCCGCTCACGCAGTCGATGGGCGATACTGCCCCGATCGCGGCATATGAGTCCTTGAGCCGGCCCGCGCGCTCGGCGCCCTCGGCGCGCTTCATTCCTGCTTCGGCCTGCGTCTTCTGAGCGCCGGTGCAGACCTCGCCGTCGGCGCGGGCGAAGGCAGGAGCGAGCAGGGCAACCGCGAACAACAGGGCTGTAGTCGTCTTGCTCATGGCCGGGGGATCATCTTGAGCATGTCGCCGAGGCCGAAGCCACCGCCGCCTTGTGGCTCACCGGACTTCGGTGCCGGTTGGGGCTCTCGCCTCTCGTCGCCGCCGCCCCTCATGCCGCCCATCATCCCGCCGAGACCGCCCATGCCCGGCATGCCGGATGAATAGCCCGCCGGGACTTCGAAAAGCGAGGGGTCCTGCGCGCCGATCTTGAGGTTCTTGAGCTCCATCTTGATGCGGTCCTTGCTGCCTTTGTCCGCCGAGATCGCGTCCATCTTCATTACGATGTCTTCCCGGGTGGTCCAGAAGAAGCCGCCGAACTTCTCGCCCTTGGGCCCGGTCATGATGATCTTGTACTTGGTGGTTCTGACGTCGTTGACGGTTTCCTCGCCGACGCGCGTCTGGTCGATCTGGTAGCCGGAGAGGTCGCCCTTGCGGCCGCCGGACATCTGCATGTCCATGTACATCTTTTCTTCCGGCATCAGCATCCAGATGCGCTTCTTGTCGTGGCGGATGATCATGATCATCTTCTCGCCGCTTTCGACGTATTCGCGCCGCTCCTTCCCCGGGGCGTAGTGAACTTTGCCGCTCTGGGTGAAGTCGGCGGTTTCCATGTTCGAGTCGGCCGAGTACTCGACCTTGGGCGGCTGCATCGCCGCGGCAGCGGCAGCGGTTACCAGCCCAGCGAGCAACAGAAAATTCCTAAGGCATGTCAGCATTTCTCCCTCCCTGTGTATGTATCGGTCAAAAGCCACGCGGTCTTCGTTATTGTCTGCCAGGGCGATTGCCATTTCTGAGGGCTACCCTATCGGCATATGTTCGAAACAGTATAAGCCTTCGCCATATGCGGCCGCGGTACTTTTCTTGAAATCGGGATGCGCGTGCCGTCAGTCGAGCCACAGCAAGAAAAGTAAGAATCATTCTCGCCATTCCCGCCTGGCAAACACTTGGGAGCCGATACGGGACGCTGAAAGCACCGCGAGTACCAAGCAATGTGCCGCCAAGGGGGAAAGCCGCCGGCGCCCTGAGAATCCGCCGCCGTTGGGCGCCGTCTCCCGGACTGGAAAATCAGATGCTTGCGGGCTTGACGCCCAGCGCCGGGCGCAGCAGCGTGCACACCGGGACGGTGAGCAGCACCGCGATGCCGATTGTGGCGATCGCGCTCTCGACGCCGGCGACGTCGCCGAGCAGGCCGTAGCCGAGCGGCGCTGCGATGCCGCACAACGAGCCCAGCGTGTAGAAGAACCCGAAGGCGCGCGGCAGGCGCTCCTTCTCGACCAGGTCGCCGATGGTGGCGTAGAGGACCGAAGAGGTGCCCTGCAGCACGACGCCGATCAGCGGCAGCAGGAAAAAGGCGGCGATGCCCGGCAGGGCGAGGGTCAGAAGAATTCCGGCGCCGGTCGCGACCTCCGTGATGACGATGGTGCGCACGATGCCCACGCGCTCGGCGAGAAAGCCGCAGGCGAGCTTGCCCGCCATGCCACCCACCAGGATCAGCGGCACCGCGAGCACCGCCCAGCCTTCGGGCAGGCCCTTGGCGATCAGCAGGAACGCGATGAACGTGAGAAAGCCGGTTCGCGTGCTCGAATCGAGAATCTCGATCAGGCACAGCGCGGTGAAGCCCTGCGGGCTGCGGATGCCCCAACCGGCGGCCTTTGCCGCCGGTTTAATCTGGCCTGCTGAGATTCTCCCATCGCGTGTATTGGTGACGAAAAGGAATATCGCGATCGCGGTGGCAATACCGAGCAGGCCAAATCCCACGACCGGCGCCTGCCACGAGATGCCCGCGAGCAGGCACAAGCTCACGATGCCGCCGAAGGCGAACTTGCCGACGTCGCCGAAGAAGTTGTAAGTCCCGAGCGCGCCGCGCCGGCCTGCGTCGGGGTAGGCGTGCGAAATGATGGTCGAAGCGAGCGGATGCTGCACCGCCGATCCCATGCCCGCGAAAAAGAGCACGGCGAGGATCATCCAGAATCCTTCGGCGAACCCCAGCGCCAAAAACGCGGCGCCGGTGATCGCGGTGCCGATGGCGAGCAGGTTGCGCTCGCCGAAGTGCTCGGCGATGAGCCCGGCGGGAATCTGGAACGTCGCCATCGCGGTGCGGTGCGCGGCGCGGATCAATCCGACCTGCGCGAGGGACAAGCCGAAGGTCTGCGCGAGGAGCGGCAGCAGCACGTAGGTGACGTCGGACAGCCCGTCGTGCAGCGTGTGCGCGGCGCAGCAGGTGCCGAGCGTGCGTCTTGCCCGATGTTTTTCCACTGAGCGGCTGGATGTTAAGCTTTGGCGACATCATATCAGAGCCGGCCGGCGCCCCAGCGCACTGCCTGCCCGCCAAATCGACCCCCCGCAACATGATTGTCGTCATCTATATTCTTTCCGGATTGTTCATTCTGCTGGCCCTGGCACTGCTGTTTGCCTTCTATCGATCGCGCCACCCCGGAACGCTGCTGATGGGCGCCGCCTACGGCGCGGCGGCGGCGCTCGCGTTGCTCTTGATGCACTGGTGGCCGCTCGTGCTCGGCTTCGTCTCGGCGTGGGCGCTGCGGCTGATGGGCCTTGATCCAGGCCAGAGTCAGGGCCCGCCGGAGCGAGGCCGGATCGAGTGACGGCGTGAGAAACCTTCCGGATCGCATCTGTACCTGCTTCCTCGCCCTCCTGCCTGTCGCGGCGAGCATATTCGCATCGGGCGCGGTCGAGAAGGAAATCTGGGTCTGGGAATTCGCGGGCGCCAGCGGTCCCGGGTTCTATTTCTCGGCCCCCGACCGCGCGCCCAAGCCGGGCGAGTTCACCGATTTCAAGCAGGGCATGCTGCGGGTGGGCGCGTTGGTCGTGACGTTCACCCTTCTCTCGAACTCCGGCCAAGACGCGCTGCTCAACCACGGGCTAGGCATGTTGAGAAGCGCCGCGCCGGTGCAGGAATGAAGGCGCCGGCTTGAGCCGGCGCGATAGTTGTCAATAAAACAACAGGTTATAGTATATCTGCGCGGCTACACGGTGTGACCGCGGATGATGTGGTTGAGGCGGTGCATATGGCGCCGGATCGCTTTCAACTGCGCGTGATCGTGCGCGGCGAGCGCGGCCTCGCGCTGCTTCTTCAGCTCCTTCAGCCTGGTCTTCAGCGCCGTCTTGTCGACGCCAACCACGTCATGATGCGCGCGCGTGATGTTGAGCGCTTTGCACAGCGCGATGATCAGGTGGTCCTTGTTGAGCTGCGTGTGGCCCTTGAGCGCCTCGTGCTCGTTGCCCTTGGCGATCGCGCGCAATTGCACGACCGTCATGTGCTTCAGTTGCTCGTAGGTGTACTGAGTTGCTTCTCCCGGCTTTGCCGCTTCCTGCTTTACCTCCTCAGCCATGTCGGAATCCTCCTACCGATAGATTCTATAGCGTGGGGGCGGGGCGGTGCAAACGGTCAAGTTTTTGTCTGCTTACGAGGCCCGGTTTTTTCAGGAATGCGGCGAACTCGCGGTTCGGCCGTTCACCGCGCCAACGTCCTCACCCCTCGCGTGCCGGGGTTCCGGCCGCCTGTCTTTTCTCGGCCGCGACCTGCCGCGAGGGACCGAGGGACGCAATTTCGTAGCCCTGCGAGTGTGTCCGGTTGGGGCGGTTGGTGAAGAAGTTTGACTTGCGCCTGGGCGGGAGCCAGCGGACGATCCGCCCCCGTAGCTTGAGAACGCCGCCGATCAGCCCCCGCATGCCCGGCGAAGGGCGCGGAAACCCGAATGCGTCCAGCATGACATCGTCGAGCAAGGCATGGATCGCCGAGCGCACGAGCGGCGCCAGCGGTTGCGGGAACCACGATGCGAAAAGGTCGCGGGTCGCAGTCCCGATTTTCCGGTTGGTCTCGGTGTAGCGGAACGTGCCGCGTTCGTAGGCGCGCGCCCAGTCCTCGAAGGCCTCGTACGTCGGCGGAATGTCGTGAATTCCCATCCGTGTTCCGACCTCCCGCCAAAAGTAGTAGTAGCCGAGTTTCTCGTTACGGCAGCTCGGCCGCCAGCCGTAGCGGTCGATCCAGCGGATTGGCTCGTAGATGAAGGTCGAGAGCACGTAGAGGAAGTCATCATTGGAGATCGAGAAGTGGCGATGAGCCCAGTTGATACGCTCCAGCGCCTCCCCGCCTCTGCCGCGCTCGTAGCCCCACTCGCACATTTCGGCGATGAGGATGGCGGTGTCGTCATAGCGGCGCTGCGTATGCCGATAGAACTCGCCGGTGCGATCAAGTAGCCGGGAGATGCTGGGCACGCAGTAGGTGCGATAGAGCGCAAGTTCAAGCGCCCGGGTCGAATCCCAGCAAAACTCGTAGCCGAACGACAGATGCATGATGCGCTGGCAGTCGCGCTCGGGGTCAAGACGCTCGATTTCGCGAAGATTGTCGAATCGTCCCACAACAGGACCCCCTGCCGGCTCGTCTGTCTTGTCCTGCTGGTCCGGGGCCGAACCGCGTTAACCCCTTTTTGCCTCGACAGTATCACCCCGGGAAAGGCTGTTTTCCAGCCCTGGCAGCCTGTCTGACTTGGCAGCTCGACAGGCTGCTAATGGCAGAAACGGCTGACGATTCGGACAGAAACCCGCCCGAAGCTGAGGGTCAGCGGCGAGAAGACGCGAATCCGCAAGCTGCCGGAATCTGTTTACGAGTCAGCTGGAATCACGTTCAGGGAGGAGCATCCGCCGCACTTGATAGCCAGGCCAGAATATTGGTCGGGCGTGACAGCCTCGAAGATCGTTATTCCACACCCCGCGCAGACATAATTCACCGAGCCATTGCTTCGCATCAACGGGAACTTGTCCTGCATCGACACAATCGCATGGTTCCCGCGTTGCGATTCCGGAATGGCCCGCATTTTCATGTTTCGTAGATTCATGCTTTTCCTCCACCAGCCGTTGAGACGGTTAGAGCTGGCCCGGATCGCGTGCAGACCGCGCCCCGCCACAGCGGGCGATCTACCCTGTTAGCCATGCGTGGTTCCTGTCCAGGCAGAGGCTAGTTCACGCAAGCGGCATGCCAAGCGCCCAGAGGGTCGGGACGAGGCGCCCTGATGTCCGCTTCTCGCCAGGTACTGGTCCGGCTCCGCGATCGATGACTGCATGCCGGTAGGGGTATGGGGCGAAGAATCGTTGACGAGTGATCGCTGAACGACGAAAACCCGACGCCACGTTGCGGGCGGCAGGAATCAGAGTGAGGGAGTCCGGAAACTAGCCCATGTGTGCATTGGTACGAGGGCGGGGCGCGCCCGCTCACCAGCCGCGAGTCACGCCGTCGCTAGCAGCCTGTCGGACTTGCGGCCTTGAACGATCGGTGTGAACGCATGGGTTATCGCTCCTGGTCAGCGTCGAGCCGACAGGCTGTAGATGGGTATGTAATGGTGCGGACTGATCAACTTCATCACCAATGCCTCGCAAACCATAGGTCCTGCCCGCCTGACGTACCACCGTCATTCAGTTTGACGCCGACCCCTCCCAAACTGCACTTCCATTTAGCAGCTTGTCGGGACAGCGAAAGCCCGACAAGCTGCTAGCGTGGACGTTGACGGCGATCCCCCGTTGGCGGAGGCGCGACCTTCATGACTTCATCTATGGTGGTGAGCCCGGAGGCGATTTTCATGGCGCCGCTGATCCTGAGCGGCTTCATGCCTTCCTTGTAGGCTTCCTCCCGCAGGGCCTCGAGGTCGGTGTCGCTGGTGACGATCTTGCGCAACTCCGTCGACATGACGAGCGTCTCGTAGATGCCGATGCGGCCCATATAGCCGGTCATGCGGCATTCGAGACAACCCTTGCCGATGTAGGTGCTGTCCTTGGGCCGGGTAGCCTTCCACGGGGCGACCAGCGTATCCCACCCGGAGTCGTCCAGCGCGTGCTTCTCTTTACAATGCGGGCACAGCGTGCGCACCAGGCGCTGCGCCATGACGCCGAGGATCGTCGATTGCAGCAGATACGGCGGCACGCCGATGTCGAGCAGGCGCGTGATCGCCGAGGGCGCGTCGTTGGTGTGCAGCGTCGAGAGCACGAGGTGCCCGGTCAGCGCGGCCTGGATCGCCATTTCGGCGGTCTCGAAGTCACGAATCTCGCCCACCATGATGATGTCCGGGTCCTGGCGCATGAGGGTGCGGATGCCGCTCGCAAAGTCGACGCCGATGTTGTGCTGCACCTGCATCTGATTGAATGTCGGCTCGACCATCTCGATCGGGTCCTCGACCGTGCAGACGTTGACGTCCGGCGCCGCGAGCTGCTTCAGGGTCGAGTAGAGCGTGGT
>Ga0326597_10001339_pt1 | contig 40349 bp, 34 predicted proteins | sample RVTome_12_FD_203789 | JGI IMG/M metagenome (GOLD analysis project Ga0326597, IMG submission 203789) | Soil microbial communities from uranium-contaminated site in the Upper Colorado River Basin, Wyoming, United States - RVT100D185 | ecosystem: Environmental > Terrestrial > Soil > Contaminated >... | reverse complement strand
AAGACGGTATCATGATGTGACAAGGCCTGAATTCCTTCTGCTTGATCAATGGTTTGTGGTGAATTCATTGTATCAAAACAGCTTGGTTTTCAGGCCTTTTTTCGTGAATTTTGTGGGACAGCAGTGATTGCTAATATATGGTGGCAAGGGCAACGTCAAGGATGACAAATCATGCCAAGGAAACCGCGGTTCCAACTCCCGGGCTACCCCCAACACATCATTCAGCGCGGCAATAACCGACAGCCCTGTTTCTTTGCCGAGCGGGACTATCGGGTCTACCTCGAAGCCGTGGAGCAGGCCTGCCGCAAGTACGGCTGCCAGGTGCACGCTTACGTTTTGATGACCAACCATGTTCACCTGCTGGCAACACCGGCGCAGAACTGGTCGGTGTCGCAATTGATGCAGTCAGTTGGTCGTCGCTATGTCCGATACGTAAACCGGGAATATCGCCGATCCGGGACGTTGTGGGAGGGTCGCTACAAGGCCAGCCTGATCCAGGCCGAGCGCTACCTCTTTGCCTGCAGTCGCTACATCGAGCTGAATCCTGTGCGCGCCGGGATGGTAGATCACCCCGGCGAGTACCGCTGGTCGAGCTACCAGGCCAATGCGCAGGGAGCTGTGGACAAGCTGATCCGGTACCACGCGGAGTATCTGGCGCTCGCCTCCGATCCTGACGGTCGAGCGACGAACTACCATGAGTTGTTCCGGCATCAGCTAGCGCCGGGCCTGGTCGATGAGATGCGCAAGGCGTTGAACCACGAGCTCGTTGCCGGGAGCAGCCAATTCAAGGATGGAATCGAAGCCGCAACGGGACGGCGCGTATCTCTGGGCGAGCCGGGGCGACCGAGGAAAGACGAGGACAGTCGGCTATATTAGGGAATATTGTTCTCTGACCCGGTTTTCGGACCCGGTTTTCGCCTACCCGATCGCCCGCGCGCCCTGCCGGAGGTCGTGTGACCGGGATCCGGATCAGCTCTCGGCCGCGCGCGGCACGGGTGTCTCGTCGTCGAGCACCTCGGGGTAGTAGCACATGTACCCGCACCGGCACAGGTCGCGGGCGTCGCGCAGCCCCTGGGCGTAATCGCGCAGCGCGGTCACTCCGACCCCGTCGCGCCAGCGGTCGCGCACCCTGGCCACCAGCCGGACGCTGCGCAGCTTGCGCGCGGTCGGCGCCTCGCGTCCGGCGATCTTGACCGCGGTGACGCCGCCGGCGGCCAGGTTGGGCAGGGCGCACAGCCCGCACGGGCCGTACGGGTCACCCTCGGGGGTGACGTTGAAGCCGCAGCTGAAGCGGTGCCAGAGCCACTGTTCGCGGCAGGCGTCGTTGTGCGCCAGGCGTGCCGCCTCGGCCGCGGTCAGCGGGCGGCCGTCGACCCGCTGCACCGCGCTGGCGTAGCGGTCGAGGCAGATCGGGCCGCCGAGCTGCCCCGGCAGGTGCAGGGTGTGGCACGCCCCCTCCTCGAAGACGCAGCCGTCGTAGAGCATGAACGCCTCGAACTCGAGTTCCGGCAGCGCCCCGGCCAGCGCGGTCGCCTCGGCCAGGTTGACGGTGCGCGGCAGGATCACCCGGTCGGCGCCAAGGTCGCGGTAGAGGGCGGCGGCCTCGCGGTTGCGGCACGCCGCCAGCGAGCTGACGTGGATCCGCAGCCGGCCGCGCAGGTCGCTCAGGGCGCCGAGCAGCGCCGCGTCGCCGACGATCACCGCGTCGCCGCCCATGGCGGCGTAGGCGGCGACCAGTTCGTGCAGCAGCTCCAGCTGCGCCGCCGCGTAGTGCTGGGCGTTCAGCGCCAGCGCGAGCGTCGCCCCGGCGGCATGGGCCGCGGCGACCGCCTGCTCCAGCGCCGCCAGGCTCTCCAGGTTGCCGAAAATGCGCCGGCTGACCATGGCGTTGCCGTGGCGCGCGACCCACTCGCGCGGCACCACGCCGCAGTAGAGCTCGTCGGCGCCGGCCGCGGCCAGCGGCGCGATCTCGTCAACCCGGCTGATCGGCGCGGTGATCCGCATGCCAGTCTCCGGGCAGGACCAGGCGGGCGACGTCGCCGCGCTCGATGGCCAGCGCCAGGCTGCGCGCCATCGCCGGCGCATGGCGGTAGAACATGCTGTTGCCGCGCTGGAAGGTCTCCAGGTCGCCGCCGCCGATGCCGGGCGGCCGCGCCATCCGGGTGACGTAGGCCAGGCACTCGCGCCGGCAGCGGTGGCCGGGGGCGAACTTGGCCCGGTCGGGCTGGTGCAGCGAGCCGATCTGGCAGCTGCGCCCGGTCAGGGCGAAGCCGAACGGGGCGTGCACCGCCAGCGGCCGGCGGCCGACGCGGAAGCTCTCGGGGCGGGCGAACGGCGCCACGTCGAGCTCCTGGGTGGCGACGCCGAAGCGGTCGAACAGCCGCTGCAGCGGCACCGCGTCGACCCCGGCCGGGTAGAGGCCGGCCCACTCGGCGCTCGGCAGCCGCGGGTCCTTGACCATCCGGCTCAGCAGCCGGCCGGCGACCGGCACCAGGTCGGGGCGGCTGCGCGCCAGCAGCCGCAGCACGCCGAGGTCGTTGGCCACCACCTCGGCCCCGGCCGGCAGTTCGTCCAGCAGCCGGGCGACCCGCGCCAGGGCGGCGTCGTCGACCGGAGGCGTCACCAGGCCGACCGCGATGTCGCGCTCGCGCCCGCTGCGCACCAGCTGGGCCAGCGCCGCCGGCTCCGGCAGCAGCCGGTCGCAAAAGGCGCTGCCGAGCTGGATGGCGGTCAGGCGCGCCGGCGGCAGCGGCAGGGTCGCCAGCGGCAGCGGCACGCCGAGCTGGGCCAGCAGTGTCTCCAGTTCGTGCTTGCCGGCCGCCGCCACCAGGGCGCGCAGCGCCGTGGCCAGGCCGGTGCAGGCGAGCACCAGCTGCAGCATGCGCGCGGTCACCGCGGGCGCCTCAGGCACGCCGGCGCTCCGGGCCGAGCCAGCGCGCCCGGTCGCGCAGCCACGCCGCGGCCGCGGCCGGGTCGCCGGTGAAGCCGGCCGCCAGCAGGCCGGTGACGTGGGCGGCGGCGACGCTGGCGCCGGCCGGGGTGCCGGGCCGCGGCGTGGCGCCGTCGAGCAGCGGGCAGGCGCCGACGTCGGCCTGGGCGCTGCCGAGCCAGGAGAGCTCACCCGGGGCGCAGCGGGCGTCGCCGCTGGCCCGCAGCACCCCGGGGTAGGCCGCCGGGTAGACCGGCCCGCCGCGCGCCGGGCTGGCGGCGACCAGCAGCAGGCCGGCGGCGACCGCCTCGGCCACGGCGCGGCGCAGCACGGCGCGGTCGTCGGCCAGGCCGAGGCTCAGGTTGGCCAGGCGCACGCCGTGGCCGCGCAGCCAGTCGAGGGCGGCGGCGACGCTGGCGGCGGTGGTCGCCGCGCGGTCATCGAACACCTGGGCGTTGGCCAGGCGCGCGTCCGGGGCGTGGCCGGCGATCACCGCCGCCAGCGCGCTGCCGTGGCCGTGGCGGTCGGCGGCGACCGGCCGGGCGCGGACCGTGCCGCCGGCGTCGGCGGTGAAGCGGCAGGCGAGGTCGGCGCGTGCCGCCCCGGGGCCGTCGAGGCCGCTGTCGACCAGGCCGACCCGGCGGCTCACGCCACCCGCTCCGCGGCCGTCTCGGCCAGCAGCCGGCCGCCGGCCAGGCGGAAGGCGATGTCGCTGCCGCGCAGCGTCTCCGGGCGGTGGCTGATGACAATGCGCGTGCAGCCGGCGAACAGCCGGTCGAGCTCGGCGGCGATGCGCCCCTCGGTGGCCAGGTCGACCGCCGAGGTGGCCTCGTCGAGCACCAGCACCCGCGGCCGCTGCAGCAGCGCGCGGGCCAGCGCCAGGCGCTGGCGCTGGCCGCCGGAGAGGGTCAGGCCGCGCGGGCCGAGTGCGGTGGCGTAGCCGTCCGGCAAGCGCTCGATGTCGGCGGCGAGTTGCGCCCGGCGCGCCGCCTCGCGCACCGCGGCGTCGTTGGCCTCGGGTGCCGCGTAGCGGATGTTGTCGGCGACGCTGCCGGGCACCAGCAGGGTCTCCTGGGCGACCACGGCGACGGCGCGGCGCAGCGCCGCCAGGTCGAGCCGGCGCAGGTCGACGCCGTCGAGCAGCAGCGCCCCCGCCTGCGGGTCGTAGAAGCGGGCGAGCAGGTCGATCAGGGTCGACTTGCCGACCCCGGAGGCGCCGTGCAGGGCGATCCGGGCGCCGGCCGGGAACACGGCGCTGGCGCCGTCGAGCACCGGCGCGCCGGCGGCGTAGCCGAAGGTCACCTCGCGCAACTCGAGCGCGCCGCCGCCACCCGCCGGCAGCGGCAGCGGCGCGGCCGGGGCGCTCACCGCCGGCTCGGCCTCCCACAGCGTGCGCACGCGGTCGAGGCTGACCCGCGCGCGGCGGCTGGCGACCACCAGCCCGAGCAGGGTCTGCAGCGGGCCGCTGGCGCGGCCGAGGTAGACCGAGAAGGCGATCAGGGTGCCGACCGTCAGCTGGCCGCCGATCACCCACCAGCCGCCGACCACGAACACCGTCGCCGTGGCCAGGTGGTTGAGCAGCCCGGGGACCGTGGCGGCGACAAAACCGGTCAGCTCCAGCCGCAGCAGGGCGGCGAGGTAGCCACGGTTGTGCGCCGCCAGCCGCTCCGCCTCGCGTTCCTCGGCGCCGACCGCCTGCGCCAGCTTGACGTTGCCCAGGCCGTCGACCAGCAGCGCCGACAGGGCGCCGCTCTGCTCGCGCACGGCGCGGGTCTCGCGCTCGACCCGCGGCCTGATGCGCGCCAGGAACAGCAGCTGCGCCGGCAGCAGCGCCAGCGCCACCAGGGTCAGTTCCCAGCTCAGGGTGAGCATCAGCGCCAGCGCGCCGAGCAGCGCCAGGCTGCCGTTGAAGCCGGCCAGCAGGCCGTCGACGGCGAAGCGCTGCACCTCGGCGACGTCGCCGTCGAGGCGGCTGAGCAGGTCGCCGGTGCGCTGGCGGGCGAAGTAGGTCGGCGGCAGGGTGTGCAGGTGGCGGTAGAGCGACTCGCGCAGGGCGAACAGCACGCGCCCGGAGAGGCCGACGTAGGCGCGTCGGTTGAGTCCGCCGAGCAGGGCGCCGAGCAGGGCGCTGGCGACCAGGGCCGCGCAGACGGCGACCACCACGGTGAAGTCGCGCGCCAGCAGGCCGTCGTCGATCAGCCACTTGGTCAGCCACGGCTGCGCCAGGCCGAGGGCGGTCGCCGCCAGGGAGAGCAGCGCCACCCCGGCCAGGGCGGCGCGCTGCGGGCGCAGGAAGGCGAACAGCCAGCGCAGGGCGGTGTGGCGCTGCGCGTCCACCGCCGGCGTTACCTCTGGATGACCCGGACCCAGGTGGTGCCCATGTCGGCGTCGCCGGGCAGGTCGATGGTGCCGATCTTCTCCAGCGTGTCGGTGGCGTAGATGGCGATGTCGTTCATGGTGCCGCCGAGGTAGACCTCGCTGCCGTCGGCGGCGATGTTGATGGTGTAGTAGGTGTGGTCGAGGTCGACCCGCTGGACCAGCCGGTCGTTGGCCAGGTCGGTCTTGGTCAGCTGGGTGTAGACCGAGAACGCCTCGTCGCGCTTCACCGGGTTGACCACCGACGAGAACATGATCGCCGCGGTCTCCTCGAAGTCGTCCATGCGGTACTCGCCGCTGTTCAGGTCGAGGGTCAGCATGCCGGTCTTCCACGCCGCCGGGTCGTCCGGGCTCTTGTCGGTGCGCAGCGCGAAGTAGGGGTTGACGAACACCCGCGCCTGCTCGTATTGGCCCCAGACGCCGAAGATGTCGGGCGGGGCGTAGTTGGGCCGCTCCCAGTTCATCGCCTTCAGCGTCTCGATGCGGCGGCCGTCGCGGGGGTCGAGCACCTCGATGTCCCAGGAGACGGCGTAGAGGCGGTCGCCGGCGTCGTTGTAGAGCAGCAGCACGGTGCGCCGCGGCGCCGGCAGCAGCCGGTCCGGCTGGGCCTGCAGCCCGGCGTCGGTGCGGTAGACGGCGATGCGCGGCGCCTCGACCACCATCTCGACCTGCTCCAGCCGGGTCACCGCCTGCATGATCACCAGTTCGCGGCCGTCCGGGCTGAGGTCCATGCCGAACATGCCCTTGATCCGCTTGCCCGGCTCGTCGAAGTCGGCGCGGAACACCTCGGCGCCGCTGTCGAGGTCGATGCCGCTGATGCTGCCGAGGCGGTTGGTCAGCACGTAGGCGATGCGGCCGTCGGGCGACGCGGCCACCGACACCGGCGAACCGGGGCCGGGGATGGTGATGCTGCGCACCGTGGCGCGCGCCTTGGCGTCGACCAGGTGCAGCTGGTTGGGCTTGGTCGTGGTCAGCAGGAAGTCGGCGGCGGCAAGCGGCGCGGCCGCCAGCAGCAGGGCGGCAAGCGCGGCCAGGCGGGCGCCGGCCGGGCGCGGGGAGCGGGGAGTCGGTGTGCGCATGCGGTCGGGCCTCGTCATTTTTTCGGGAACACGGACTGCAGCTTGCGCCAGTCCTGCGCCGCCGAGGGGGCGCCGTTGCTCCAGTCCGGGTAGGTGTTGATGGTGTCGGGCACCTGCGCCGGCCACCAGCACGGGTCGGAGCAGCCGTAGAGGTCGGCCTCCATCGGCTGGCACAGCGCGGCGACACCGCCGAACGGGTCGACCTCCCAGCCGGGATCGAGGGTGGTGGTGCAGCCGGCCACCGACTGCATCATCAGCACCTCGTCGCTGCGCCCCGCCGCGGCCGCCTGTTCGAACAGGCGCGCCTTCTTGTTCAGGGGTTTCAGGTGGTTCATGACAGGCCTCTCCGCGGCGCGACGTGGCGCACCAGGAAATCGGGGTTGTGTTCGAGAATGCGGGCGTAGACCTCGAGCCCGAGGTCGATCCAGTCGCGCATCAGGGTGCAGTAGTGCAGCGTCGGCTGCAGCGGGTCGCCGTGGCGGGCGTAGGCCTCGTGGTAGCAGCCGCCGGCGCACAGGTGGCGGATGCGGCAGGTGGCGCAGTCGCTGCCATCGCGCGCCGCGGCGGTCTCGAGGAAGCGGCCAAGGCGGGCGCGGTCGATGCCGTGCTCGACCGAGCCGAACGCCGGCATCTCGGTGCCGACAAAGCGGTGGCACAGGTGCAGGTCGCCGCCGCCGTCGAGCGCCAGCATGCCCAGGCCGGCGCCGCACGGCAGCACCTTGCGCGTTCCCTCGTGCAGGTCGGTGATCACCTGGTGCATGTTGCTGAAGCCGCTGTTGCGGTCGGCCAGGGCCGCCGCCAGGTAGTCGTCGGCCAGTTCGCGCAGGCCGGCGAAGACCGTGGCCAGTTCGGCGTCGTCGAGCCGCAACCGGTCGTCGTCGGCGGCGGTCACCGGGGCGAAGCCGACCTCGAAAAAGCCGAGTTCGTCGCGCAGGTGGCGGTGGATGGCGACCACGTCGGTGTTGCCGGCGGCCAGGGTGACGCGGGCGCCGACCGGCCGCGCGCGGTAGCGCTCGAGCAGCCGCCGCGCCTTGGCGCTGACCAGGGCGTGGGTGCCGCCGCCGCCGACGCTGCGCCGGTGGCGGTCGTGGGCCGCGGCCGGGCCGTCGATGCTGACGGTGAGGCCGAAGCGGTGGGCGTCGAGCCAATCGATGGTGGCGTCGTCGAGCAGGGTGGCGTTGGTGGTCAGCGACAGGTCGAGGGCGGTGCCGCTCTCGGCGCAGCGGCGCTCGGCGTAGTCGGTCACCTGGCGGATCAGGTCGAGCGCCAGCAGCGGCTCGCCGCCGAAAAAGACCAGGTTGACCCGGCGCCGGTCGCCCGCCTGCTGCAGCAGCAGGTCGACGCCGCGTTCGGCGGTGGCCAGGGTCATGCGCCGCCCCGCCGCCGGCCGCGCCAGGTCCTCCTTGTAGCAGTAGTGGCAGGCCAGGTTGCAGCCGGTGTCGACGTTGAGCACCAGGGTGCTCAGCGGGTAGTCGTGGATGGTCACCGGGGGGCGCGGTGGCGTGATGGCGGCGGCGTCGCGCAGCAGGTCGAGTTGCAGGAACTCCTGCACGGTGGCGGCCACGGCGTCGGCGTCGAGTTCGCCGGCAAAGCGCCGTTCGAGGTCGGCGGCGGCGACGGTGGCGCTCTGGCGGCAGCGGTCGAGCACCGCCCCGGCGACGGCGTCGAGTTCGAACAGCGCGCTGGTCGGCACGTGCAGCAGCACGCGGCGGCCGTCGACGCCGACCTCGTGCAGGTTCTCGTGGACCAGGCGCAGTGCGCTCATCGCGTGCCCTCCAGGCGGCTCACCGCAGCGGCGGGTCGTTCCAGCGCTGCACGGTGACGATCAGGTGGGCGTTGCCCTCGAGGGTGCGGCCGCCGTCGTCGACGCTGGCGACCACGGTCAGGTCGCCGACGTTGTTGGCCGCCATCGGCCGCGCCGGGTTGGGCCCGGCCGGGCCGGGGCGGAACAGCCCGCTGGCGTCGATCTGGCCGGCAAAGCGGGCATCGTCCATGGCGACGGCGGCCTCGCCGTGGTTCCGGGTCGACCAGGTCGCCGGGAACACCCCGACGCGCAGGTCGTCGGCGGTGCCGGGCTCGCCGTCTTCGCCGTTGAGGTAGCCGACCGCCTGGAACTGGGCGTCGACCTTGGGCACCGGGCCGCCGTTGCCGCCGACGCGGGCGATGGTGTAGGGCGGCTCGACGCGCACCGTGTCCAGGGTGCGGTAGACGGTCAGCGCGGCAAAGTCGGTGGCCGCGCCGACGCGGGCGGCGCGCGGGCCCGGGGCGGCGTCGGCGGCCACCGCCACCTCGACCGTGACCCCGGCCGGGGTCTGTTCGAGCACCCGCAGCACGCGGATGCCGGGGCCGAACTCGACCGTCCCCTCGAGGCGGCTGCCGAGCAGCCGCAGCGTCGCCGTCGTCCCGGCCTTGAGGTGGCCGGGCTGGACTGCCAGCAGCTCGGCCGGTGCCCCCTGGCGCAGCGCGCGCAGGTCGCCGCCGATTTCGTCGGCGTCGGTCAGGAACCAGCGTCCGGCCAGGTGGTTGCCGTCGGCGGCCACGGCCAAGACCTCCTGCCGCGCCGCGCCGTCGAGCGTGACGCTGCCGCGCCACTCGTAGCCGGTGTAGACCACGGCGACGCCGTCGCCGTCCGCCGCGCCGCCGTCGGCGTAGGCGAGGTCGTAGGCGACCCGGTAGCGGCCGGTTTCGCCGGCGCCGGTGACCGTCAGCGTGCCAGCGTAGCTGCCGCGTCCCGGCTGGTCGCCGGCGACGGTCCAGCGCCCGGCGAGGTCGGCGGCCGGGCGCTGGCGCCAGGCGCGCCAGGCGGCCGTGTCGAGCGGGAAGTTGCGCGCCAGCAGGTCGGGCACCTCGCTGGTGGCGATCTGCCACCACGGGCGGTCGCGGGCGAGCGCCTGGTACTCGATGGTCGGCCACTGGCCGAGGTGGGTGTGGGCCAGTTTCAGCCACTCGTCGCGGTCGCGGCGCTGCAGGCCGAAGCGGGCGTAGGTGTGGCAGCGGGCGCACATCTCGGTCAGGGTCGGGTCCCGTTCCGGCTCGACGTGGTCCGGGCGCCGCTCGATGACCGCGCGGTAGGGCGCGCTCTCCTCCGGGGCCAGGCCCTGGGTGTCGGCCAGGTGGCGCACCAGCGTCGCCTGCTCCTCCGGGGCCAGGACGACGCCGTGCCACAGGCGCATGCGCACCAGGGTCATGTCCCACCCTTCGGGGCTCTTGCGCAGGTTGTCGATGCGCGCCAGCGAGCCGTCGGGCTGGCGCTCGTGGCAGCTGCCGCAGCGCTCCTGGAGCAGCTGCGGCCCCGCCGCCACGCCGCTGCCGGGGAGCAGCGTCGCGGCCAGCAGGAGTCCCCCCGCGCAGGCCAGCCTGCGCGTGTTCGCCGAGCGGTCCATGGTCATCTCCCTGTCCGGTTGTCCACAGGCGACGGCGTCGCTCAGTAGGCGCCGAAGCGGTAGATCGCCTGCACGCCCCACCAGCGCGGCGGACCGAAGAACTGCTGGTTGAAGCCGGCGATGGGCGTGAAGTCGAAGGTGTAGACCCGGTACTCCTCGTCGGTCAGGTTCTTGACGAAGGCGGCCAGTTCCAGCTTCTCGTCCAGGGTGGTGTAGCTGACCCGGGCGTTCCACACCGTGTAGGCCTCCTCCTTCGACACCGGCGAGTTGGTGATGTCGAAGTAGTGGTCGCCCTGGTGGTTGAAGTCGGCCTGGATGGCGACCTCGCCGCCGAACAACGGCCAGGCGTAGCGGGCCAGGCCGTTGAGCGAGAACTCCGGCGCCAGCACCATTTCGCGGTTGGTGATGGAGGTGCCGGTGTTGCGGTCGAAGACGCTCTCGACCTCGGTGTTGAGCAGGCTCGCGCCGAGGACCAGGTCGAGGCCGTCGATCGGGCTGGAGAAGAGCTCGGCGTCGAGGCCGTAGACGGTGGCGTCGGAGTTGGAGATGAACTGCGACAGGCCGCTGAAGCTGAGCGCCTGGAAGTCCTTGTAGTCGTAGTAGAAGGCGGTGGCGTTGAGGCGCGTGCGGCTGGCCGGGAACTCCGACTTGAAGCCGATTTCGTAGCTGGTCAGGGTCTCCTCGTCGTAGGGCGCGTCGGCGGCGGTGATGCCGTCGGACTCGTCGAGGAAGCCGGCGTTGAAGCCGCCGCTCTTGAAACCGCGCGACACCTTGGCGAAGACCATCAGGTCGTCGTCGAACTTGTGGTCGATGCCGAGGGTGCCGGAGAGGTTGTCGTTGTCGATCTTGTCGTTGACGTCGAAGGCGACCAGCGGGAAGTCGAGCAGCGGGAAGAACATGTTGTTGACGTAGCGCATCTTGCGCTTCTCGGCCGTGTAGCGCAGGCCGAAGGTTGCCGTATTGCGGTCGGTGACGTCGTAGTCCCACTGGCCGAACAGCGCCGTCGAGTCGGTCTTCTGCCGGTAGTCGATGTCGTAGCTGAAGAAGGGCGCCAGGCAGCTGGCCGGGGCGTCGAACGGCGGCGCGCCGCACAGCGTCGGATCCGGCGTGACCACGACCGCGCCGCCCAGACCGAAGCCGCCGTCTGCCTCGGGGGCGTCGAAGATGTCCTGCACGATGAAGTCGGGGTAGTTGACGTCCAGCGCTATGTCGCCGTCGATCTTGGAGTGGAAGTAGAACAGCCCGGCGACCCACTTGGAGCGGTCGCTGGTGCCGTCGAGGCGGAGCTCCTGGGTGAACTGGTCGGCGTCCGACTCGAAGGTCGGCTCGACCCCCGGGAACGGCCCCATGTCGGTGTCTTCCTGGTGGATCTTTTTCAGGTACTCGACGCCGGTGATCGAGGTCAGGGTGTAGCGCTCCCGATCCCAGGTGAGGGTGCCGGAGGCGCCGGAGGTCTCGATCTTGAGCTGGCCGTCGCGGTCGTAGTCGCCCTTGAACGGGTCGTTGTCGGTGTCGGCGTAGCCGTAGAAGTCCGGCGTGCCGAAGGCCGACGGGATGTTGAAGCCGTTCGGGCCCGGCTCCGACGCCTGGTGCTGGTACTTGGGCGCGATGACGTCGGAGCGGCCGCCGTGGACGTTGAACAGCACGCTGACGTCGTCGCTGAAGTCGACGTCGAGCAACAACCGGCCGGCCACGCTGTCGGCCTCGTTGGCGTCGTTGCCGATGCGGTTTTCGACGTAGCCGTCGTGGTCGTGGCTGGCGACCGACAGGCGGCCGCGCACGCGGTCGCTGAGCGGGCCGCTGAGGGCGCTTTCGAACTTGACCTGGTTGTTCTCGCCCAGGGTCAGGTCGGCGTAGCCCTCGAACTGGTCGGTCGGTTTCTTGGAGATGAAGTGGACCAGGCCGCCGGTGGCGTTGCGCCCGTACAGGGTCCCCTGCGGGCCGCGCAGCACCTCGATCCGCTCCATGTCGAACAGCTGGAAGGTCTGCCCGGCCATGGCCGAGATGTAGACCTCGTCGCGGTACATCGCGACCGGGCTTTCGTTGTTGTCGTTGAAGTCGTTGAGGCCGACCCCGCGCAGCACCAGCGACGGGTTGTTGCCCTCGCCGACCGGGGTGCCGATGTTCAGGCCCGGGGTCTGCGCGGCGACGTCGACGCTGTTGATGAAACCGAGCTTCTTGGCCGCGTCACCGCTGAAGGCGGTGACCGAGATCGGCACGTCCTGGACCGACTCCTCGCGCTTCTGCGCGGTGACCACGACCTCCTCGATCACCTGGGCGGCGGCCGGGAGCGGGACTCCCAAGGCCACGCCGACCGCAACCATCAGGGCATACTTCGGGTGCAAACAGGGCTTCATCACTACCTCCTCTCCCATCGTTTTTACGTCCGCTCGAGCGGATTTTTGGAGTCTCGACCCGCCCCGGGTGTCAGGGGATGTGACGGGTCGAATTTTTTTAGTATGGTGGCAAACTAGAGCGGTTGACCTAAATTGTCAATATGGCCGTACCGTCATTGCGGAAAAAGAGTCAAGTCGCTGATATGGCGCCGGTTGTGCTGCAACGCAGCAATGCGGCCGGGCACCAGAACAGGACCAGGAGGGAGCGTGGGCAGCATCCGGGGGAGCGGCAGCGTGGGTCATTCGAACAAGGGGCGGGCACGCCGCCAGGACATCCTCGACCAGGCGCTCGAGGTGTTCATCGAGGAGGGCTACGCCGGCTTCAGCGCGCGCGAGGTGGCGCGCCAGGTCGGTATCAGCGTCGGCAACCTGCACTACTACTTTCCGAGCAAGGAGGCGCTGCTGAGCGAGATGCTCGACCGCATCATCGACCAGTATGCCGACCAGTTCGAGGTGCTGCGCCATGCCGAGGGCAGCGCGCGCGAACGGTTCGTCGGCCTGATCTCCTTCCTGATCCACGACCTCGGCAGCGACCGCACTTCGGCGCTGTTCCCGGAGATCTGGGCGCTGGCCAATCACGATCCCGAGGCCGCCGCGCTGATGGACAAGATGTACGCCTGGGAACGGGCGCGGCTGGGCGAGGCGCTCGACGACCTGGCCCCGGGGCTCGACCCGACCTGCCGCGAGACCCTCCTGCTGTTCATCTCGGCCTCGATCGAGGGGTTGACCATGTTCATCGGCCACGGCAAGTCGCACACCCACCTGACCGACGCCATGGTCGACCTGGCGCTGGCCAGCTACCTGCACCTGGTCGACAACGCCTGCCGCCAGCCGTGAGCGGTCGCGCCGGTGGCGATCGCCTGCCCTGCTCGCGCGACGGCACGAACCATGTGGCTTAGGTGGCGACATGGTTAGTATGATGCCCCGACACGCGCGCGGCCGGGCCGCGCCGGTGCCGACGGGCGGGGCATGCGGGGCGTCCCCGCCCGCGGGCTGGAGGCCATGCCAGCGACCGACCGTCCGCCCCGGGATTCGACAACGACAACCAGCCCGCAACGACGGGCACCCCGCCCACCAGAGGAGTTCCCCATGAACAAGCACCGCGTCCTTCGCCTGGCCGGCCTCGCCGCCGGCCTGCTCGTCGCCGCCAACCTTCAGGCCGCCACCCTGCGGCTGTCGTCGTGGCTGCCGGCGGGCCACCCGATCGTCCGCGACATGATCATCCCGTGGGCCGACCAGGTCGCCGCCGCGACCGACGGGCGCGTCACCATCGAGGTGCTGCCCAAGCCGCTCGGCAACCCGCCGTCGCACTTCGACCTGGCGATGAACGGCATCGCCGACGTCACCTACGGCGTGCACGGCTACCAGCCGGGCCGCTTCGCGTTGACCAAGGCGGTCGAGTTCCCGTTCCTCGGCAACAGCGCCGAGGCGGTGTCGGTCGCCTACTGGCGCATCCACAACAAGTACTTCGAGCAGGCCAGGGAGCATGACGGCGTGGTCCTGCTGAGCCTGTTCACCCACGGTCCGGGGCACATCTTCAATTCCAAGCGGCCGGTGCGTGACATGCAGGATCTCGCCGGTCTGAAGATCCGCGTCGGCGGCGGCGTGGTCAACGACGTGGCCAAGGCGATCGGCACCACGCCGCTGTTGAAGCCGGCGCCCTCCTCCTACGAACTGATGGCCAACGGCGTGGCCGACGGCGTCTTTTTCCCGCAGGAGTCGATCAAGTCGTTCCGCCTGACCCAGCTGGTGCGCCACGCCACCCTGATCCCGGACGGCCTGTACAACGTCAGCTTCTTCCTGGTGATGAACCCGAAGACCTTCGCCAGCCTCTCCGCGGCCGACCAGGCGGCGGTGATGAAGGTCTCCGGCGAGAACTTCGCCCGCCTCGCCGGCCAGGCCTGGGACAAGGTCGACGTCATCGGCCTCGAGGCGATGAAGGCCGACGGCGTCGAGGTGATCGACGCCAGCGACGACCTGGTCAACCAGATCCGCGCGCGCACCGCCACCATCGAGGACAACTGGATCGGCGAGGTCAAGGGCAAGGGGGTCGACGGCGCCAAGGTGATGGCCGAGCTGCGCGCCGAGATCGCCAAGGTCGCCGCCGGCAAGTAAGTGGAACCGACGGGGACCACGCCCGACCTGCGACGCCCCGCCGAATCCGCGGTGCAGCGCTGGCTGCACCGCGGGCTCGGCGGTCTCGCCGCCCTGCTGCTGTTCTTCATGATGCTGCTGACGTTCGTCGACGTCGTCGGCCGCTACCTGTTCAACACCCCGGTCACCGGCGGTTTCGAAATGACCGAGGTGGCGCTGGCGACGCTGATCTTCGCCGGCCTGCCGTTGGTCACCGCGCGCGACGAACACGTCACCGTCGACCTGTTCGACCGCCTGATCCCGGCGCCCGTGCGCCACCTCCGCGATGCCGTCATCGCCGCCCTGTGCGGCGGCATGCTGTTCGTCCTCAGCTACCACGTCTGGCTGAAGGGGGACGCCAGCATGCGCTACGGCGACGTCACCGCGATCCTCGAGATCCCCCTCGGACCGATGGTCTATTTCATGAGCGTGATGCTGGCGGCGACCGGTCTGGTCTACCTGTGGCTCGCCCGGGAGCAATTGCGCCGTGACCGCTGAGAACTGGAGCAGCAATCACCTGCGCGGTCCGAGCGCCGCGTCGGGGGCTGCGCGCTCCGCGCCTGTCGACTGGATGTCTCGTCGCTGCACACCGCCAGCCACGCGCCACGATTCCTTCCCGAGCGCTGAGACGAACCGGGCCGCAACCCACCGATGATCGAGTCGCTGATCGCCTTCGCCATCCTGCTGGCGCTGGTCGCCCTGCGGGTGCCGATCGCCTTCGCCATGGGGCTGGTCGGCTTCGCCGGCTTCGCCCTGACCGTCGGCTGGTCGCCGTCGCTGGCGATGGCGGTCAACGTCACCTACGAGACCGGGCTGGCCTACAGCCTGTCGGTGGTGCCGCTGTTCATCCTGATGGGCAACTTCGTTCGCCAGGCGGGGCTCTCCGACGAGCTCTATGCCGCCTCCTACGCCTTTCTCGGCCACCGCCGCGGCGGCCTGGCGATGGCGACCATCGTCGCCTGCGGCGGCTTCAGCGCGGTGTGCGGCTCGAGCCTCGCCACCGCGGCGACCATGTCCAAGGTGGCGATGCCGCCGATGCGCCGCTTCGGCTACGCCGACAGCCTGGCCGCCGGCTCGATCGCCGCCGGCGGCACCCTCGGCATCCTGATCCCGCCGAGCGTCATCCTGGTGCTCTACGGCATCATGACCGAGTCCGACATCGGCCGGCTGTTCATCGCCGGCATCCTGCCCGGGGTGCTCGGCATCGTCCTCTACATCGCCGCGGTGGCGATCACCGTGCGCCTCAACCCGGCCGCCGGACCGCCCGGCGAGCGCATCGAGTGGCCCGCCCGCTGGCGCGCGCTGGCTGGCGTCTGGGGCGTGCTGGTGCTGTTCACGCTGGTCATCGGCGGCATCTACGGCGGCGTCTTCACGCCGACCGAGGCGGGCGGCATCGGCGCCTTCGGCGGCTTCCTCTTCGCCCTGCTGCGCGGCCGCCTGGGCTGGCGCGGCCTGGTGCAGATCCTGATCGAGAGCGCGCGCACCACGGCGATGATCTTCACCATCCTGATCGGCGCGCTGATCTTCTCCAACTACATCAACGTCGCCGGCATGCCGACGGCGCTGGGCGAGCTGGTCACCTCCTACGGCCTGTCGCCGCTGCTGGTGGTGCTGCTGATCATGGGCATCTACGTCGTGCTCGGCTGCGTGCTCGAGAGCCTGTCGATGATCCTGCTGACGGTGCCGGTCTTCTACCCGCTGGTGCTGGGGCTCGACTTCGGCCCGCTGATGGACCCCGACCTGGTGCTGATCTGGTTCGGCATCGTCATCGTCGTGGTCACCGAGATCAGCCTGATCACGCCGCCGGTGGGACTCAACGTCTTCGTCCTCAACGGCATGCTGCCCGACGTGCGCCTGGTGACCATCTTCAAGGGGGTGACGCCGTTCTGGCTGGTCGACATCGTGCGCCTGGCGCTGCTGGTCTTCATCCCGGCGATCTCGCTCTACCTGCCGGGGCTGATGGGGCCGTAGCCGCCGGCCGGTAGCGGTCGGCGTCGCCTGAGGGTGCGTGGGCAGGATCAGGCCGTGGACGGTGTGTTCTCTCACTCCGCGGGAGAAGGGGGCAGTCGGAGTCCGCGATCCGGCCCGCGCCTCGCGCGATGCCGTATCGGCCCGGGTACCCGGAGGGCATAAAGTCAGGCCTCCTACCGGGCGGAGTGCCTGTAGGCGGCCCCCCGGCCGCGATCCGGCCGTGCCTCGTGCGACGCCGTATCGGCCCGGGGGCGGGCCTCCTACCGGGCGCGGTGCCTGCAGGAGCGGCCACCCGGCCGCGATGCGGCCGTGCTTCGTGCGACGCCGTATCGGCCCGGGGTCCTGGTGTAGGTCGGGCTTCAGCCCGACATCCGGGGCCGCGTCGGACTGAAGTCCGACCCACGAAAAACCGGCGCTGACGGGGCGCTAGTTGACGACCTCGCCGGCCCCGTTCAGGGCGATGCCGTGGGCGCCGATGCGGAAGAAGGTGTCGATCAGCTCGGGGATGGTGACCCCCTTGCCGGGCTGGTACCAGCGCGACATCCAGTTGCACATGCCGAGCAGGCCGAAGGCGGTCATCTTGGGGTCGAGGGCGGGGTCGAACTCGCCGCGCGCCTGGCCCTCGCGCACCAGGTCGACCCACAGCTCGCTGTAGTCGCGCCAGGCGCGGCGCAGCTCCTGCAGCTTGCGCAGGTCCTTGAACACGTGGTTCTCGCGCAGCATCACGCTCATCTCCAGGTAGCCCGGGTTGAAGCTGTTCAAGTGCACCTCGATGGCGCCGCGCAGCTTGTCCATGCTGCTCAGGTCGGCCTGGTGGATCACCCCGCGCAGGTTGAGGATCAGCGAGGCGCTCTGCGGCAGGATGATCTCGAGTAGGATCTCCTCGCGGCTCTTGAAGTAGTAGTAGATCGCCTCGCGCTTGAGCCCGACCGCCTGGGCGATGTCCTCGATCGAGGTCTGGGCGACGCCCTGGCGCTCGAATATCTCGGTCGCGCGGCGCAGGATCTGCATGCGTCGGGACATCTCCAGGCCCTCCGGTGCCTCGGCCGCGGCCGCCCTCGCGGACCCCGGCGAATATTTACACGACGTAAAACGGTCCTTGTTAACTTACGTATAGGCCAGCAAATTAGCAATAACTATTTTACAAAACGTAAAATCGGTCTTTACATCGGGTAAGGGATGGGCTAGCTTGGACGGCGTGGGACGGCCCGGACAGAACGCCACGACAAGGCGCGCCGCCGCTCCCCAGGAGGAGGATTGCACATGAGCTACGAGGCGTTCGTCGGCCACCGGTTCCCGCCCTTCAGCGTCGACGTCGACAGCTGGCGGCTGCGCTTTTTCGCCCGCGCCGTGGGCGAGCAGGATCCGCTCTACAGCGACCCCGAGGCGGCCCGCGCGGCCGGCTACCCGGCTTTGCCGGCGCCGCCGACCATGGCCTACTCGCTGCTGATGGACGCCGGCCAGCCGTTCCGTGTGCTCGAGGTGATGGGCATCGACCTGAAGCGGGCGGTGCACGGCGAACAGGCGTTCACCTACCACGCCCCGGTCTGCGCCGGCGACACCCTGACCGGGGTGGTGCGCATCGCCGACGTCTACACCAAGAAGGGTGGGGCGCTGCTGTTCATCGTCGTCGACACCGCCCTGCGCAACCAGCACGACGCGCCGGTGATCGACCAGCGCAGCACCATTGTCGTGCGCCAGGGGTGAGGCCATGAACCAACTGCCCGATTTCTCCACCCTGGCCGTCGGCGATGCCCTGCCGGAGCGGGTCAAGCCGCCGATCGACCGGCTGCAACTGGCGCTCTACGCCGGCGCCTCCAGCGACTACAACCCGATCCACCTCGACGACGACGCGGCCCGCGCCGGCGGCCTGCCCGGGGTGATCGGCCACGGCATGCTGAGCATGGCGTTCCTCGGCCAGCTGCTGACCGGCTGGGTGCCGCAGCGGCAGCTGCGCGGCTTTTCCGCCCGTTTTGTCGCCATGACCGCGCCCGGCGACGTGGTCACCTGCCGTGGCACGGTCGCCGCCAGGGGCGAGGTCGACGGCGAGGCGCGGGTCGAGCTGGAGCTCTCCGCCGTGACCCAGGACGGCCGCCAGGTGCTGGTCGGCAGCGCCAGCGTCGCCCTACCCTGATGCACCCTGAGATGCGGGCCACCGTCCGCGCCATGCGAGGCCGCCGATGACCTTCACCGCCGAAATCCCCTACGGGGCCTACTGGAGCACCCCCTTCGCCCGTTGGCAGGGGAGCCTGGCGCACCTGCACAGCGTCACCTTCGCCGCCAAGGTGGCCAGGGACGAACTGGCCCGCCGCGCCATCGACCCGGGGGTGTTCGACTACGGCGTGCTCGGCACCAGCGTGCCGCAGAAGCACGCCTTCTACGGCCTGCCGTGGCTGATGGGACTGATCGGGGCGGGGCAGGCCGGCGGCCCGACCCTGGCCCAGGCCTGCGCCACCAGCGCCCGCTGCCTGCTCGCCGGCGCCCAGGAGATCGAGGCCGGCATGGCGACCACGGCGCTGCTGGTCACCTGCGACCGCACCTCCAACGGCCCGCACCTCTACTACCCCAACCCGGGCGCCCCCGGCGGCACCGGCGAGCACGAGAACTGGGTGCTGGACAACTTCGCCAGCGACCCGCTGGGCGGCCACGCCATGCTGCAGACCGCCGAGAACGTCGCCCGCAAGCACGGCGTCGACACCGCCGAGCAGCACGCCGTGGTGCTGCGCCGCTGCGCGCAGTACGCCATGGCGACCGCCGACGACAGCGCCTTCCTCAAGCGCTTCATGACCCTGCCGTTCGCGGTCCCCGACGCGCGCTACCGCAAGACCGTGGCGACCCTGGACGGCGACGAGGGGCTGACCCTCTCCACCGCCGACGGCCTGGCCCGGCTGCGCCCGGTGCAGCCCGACGGCACGGTCACCTTCGGCGGCCAGACCCACCCGGCCGACGGCAACGCCGGCCTGGTGCTGACCACCCCGGAACGGGCGCGCGAACTGGCGCGCGACCCGGCGGTGCGCATCCGTCTGCGCGGTTTCGGCCTGGCCCGCACCGAACTGGCCTACATGCCCGAGGCGACCATTCCGGCCACCCGGCGGGCGCTGGAGATGGCCGGGCTGGCGATCGGCGATCTGGCCGCGATCAAGTCACACAACCCGTTCGCGGTCAACGACATCGTCTTCGCCCGCGCCACCGGCTGCGACCTGATGGCGATGAACAACTACGGCAGCTCGCTGGTCTGGGGCCACCCGCAGGGGCCGACCGGGATGCGTTCGATCATCGAGCTGATCGAGGAGCTGGTGCTGCGCGGCGGCGGCCACGGCCTGTTCCAGGGCTGCGCGGCCGGCGACACGGCCATGGCCGTGGTGCTGACGGTGGGCGACGCCGGGTGAACGGCGCGTCCCGCCCGCCGGCCCACCGGCCGCGCCGTGCGCGGCGCGCGCAGCGCGCGCGCGACATGCAGGCACTGCGCGGCAGGGCCCCGACCGGAGCGGTGCGGCAATGAACCTGGCCGACTGGATCGACCGCCACGCGGCGTTCACGCCGGACAAGCCGGCGCTGGGCGACGCCGACGGCGACCTCGACTACCGCGCGCTGGCGGCCCGGGTCGCGCAGCTCGCCGGGGTGCTGCGCGGGCCGCTCGGGGTCGCCCCCGGCGACCGCGTCGCCTTCATCGGCTACAACTGCGGCGACCTGCTGGCGCTGCTGTTCGCCTGCGCCCGCGTCGGCGCCATCTTCCTGCCGCTGAACTGGCGCCTGGCGCCGCCCGAGCACCACTACATCGTCAACGACTGCACGCCGCGGGCGCTGTTCGTGCGCCCGGAGTTCGTCGCCGACGTCGACGCCGCGCGCGCGCCGCTGGGCGACCTGGCGCTGGTCGGCTGGGGCGCGGGCCCGGCGGGCTGGCACGACCTCGCCGCCCTGGCCGACGCGGCCGCCCCGGTCACCGGCGCCGACGCCAGCGCCGGCTACGGCGACCCGCTGCTGCTCTGCTACACCTCCGGCACCACCGGCCAGCCCAAGGGGGCGCTGCTGGACCAGAACGCGCTGCTCTTCTCGGCCTTCAACAGCGCCCACATGCACGACCTGACCGCCGCCGACCGGGTGCTGACCACCCTGCCGATGTTCCACGTCGGCGGCCTCAACATCCTCACCGTGCCGGCGCTGCACGCCGGCGCCTCGGTGCGGCTGCACGCCGGCTTCGAGCCGGGCGCCACCCTCGAGACCATCGAGCGCGAGCGGATCACCCTGACCGTGCTGGTGCCGGCGCAGCTGGTCGCGCTGCTGGCCCACCCGCGCTGGGCGACCGCCGACCTGACCAGCCTGCGCGTGATCAGCACCGGCTCGACCCTGGTGCCGCGGCCGCTGATCGAGGCGGTGCACGCGCGCGGCGTGCCGCTGATCCAGGTCTACGGCGCCACCGAGACGGCGCCGATCGCCACCTACCTGCGGCGCGAGGAGGCGGCGCGCAAGGCCGGTTCCGGCGGCCTGCCGGCGCTGCACTGCGCGCTGCGGGTGGTCGACGCCGCCGGCCGCGACGTCGCCCCGGGGGAGTCGGGCGAGCTGCTGGTCAAGGGGCCGAACGTCATGACCGGCTACTGGAACCAGCCCGAGGCGACCGCCGAGGCGCTGCGCGACGGCTGGTTCCACAGCGGCGATGTCGGCCACCTCGACGCCGACGGCTACCTGTTCGTCGACGACCGCAAGAAGGACCTGATCATCAGCGGCGGCGAAAACGTCTACCCGGCCGAGATCGAGAACCTGCTGGCCGGCCACCCGGCGCTGGCCGAGGTGGCGGTGGTCGGCCGCGCCGACGCCCAGTGGGGCGAGGTCCCGGTCGCGGTGGTGGTGCTGCGCGCCGGCAGCACCCTCGACCTGGCGGCGCTGCAGGCGTTCTTCGCCGGCAAGCTGGCGCGCTACAAGCACCCGCGCGACCTGGTCGTGATCGACGCCCTGCCGCGCAACGCCCTGGGCAAGATCCGGAAGGACGCCGTGCGCGGGCTGGTGGCCGACCGCGCCGCCGCGGACGGCCGGGGGTGACGCCATGACGCTGAAGATCGGCATCGACGTCGGCGGCACCTTCACCGACTTCCTGCTCACCGGCGACGGCCGCGAGCCGCGCATCCACAAGGTGCTGTCGACCCCCGAGGACCCGTCCATCGCCGTGGTCCGCGGGCTCGAGGAGCTGGCCGCCGCCGAGCAGCCGCCGCAGCCGCTGGCGGCGTTCGCCGGCGCCGTCGACACCATCGTCCACGGCACCACGGTGACCACCAACGCGACCCTGACCCGCAGCGGGGCCAAGTCGGGGCTGATCACCACCCGCGGCGTGCGCGACGCCCTGGAGATGCGCCGCGGCATCCGCGAGGAGCAGTACAACAACCGCTACACCAACGTCGTGCCGCTGGTGCCGCGGGCGCGGCGCATCGGCGTCGGCGGTCGCCTCGACCGCAACGGCGCCGAGCTCGAGCCGCTCGATCTCGACGCGGTGCGCGCGGCCATAGCCGGGTTCCGCGCCGACGGCGTCGAGGCGGTGTCGATCTGCTTCATGAACAGCTTCGCCAACCCGGCCCACGAGCAGCAGGCCGCGGCGCTGGTGCGCAGTGAGCTGCCCGACGCCTACCTGACCGTCTCCTCGGAACTGCTGCCGTCGATCCGCTTTTACGAGCGGGTCAGCACCACGGCGCTGAACTCCTACGTCGGCCCGATCCTCGACCGCTACCTCGACCGGCTGCAGACGCGCCTGGCCGACGCCGGCTTCCGCGGCCTGCTGCTGATCATGCAGTCCAACGGCGGTGTCATGGCGCCGGCGGTGGCGCGCCGCAGCGCCGCCCTGACCCTGCTCTCCGGCCCGGCCGCCGGCCCCGGCGCCGGCCTCGCCTACGCCCGCGGCCTGGGCCGGGACAAGGGCATCGTGGTCGACATGGGCGGCACCAGCTTCGAGGCGGCGCTGGTGGTCGACGGCCCGATCATGGTCAACGAGGGGACCATCGACCGCCACCGCATCGCCCTGCCGATGCTCGGCATCCACACCATCGGCGCCGGCGGCGGCTCGATCGGCTGGATCGACGAGGGCGGCCTGCTGCGCATGGGCCCGCAAAGCGCCGGCGCCGACCCCGGCCCGGCCAGCTACCGCAAGGGCGGCACCCTGCCGTGCACCACCGACGCCAACCTGGTGCTCGGCTACCTCGATCCCGACTACTTCGCCGGCGGCAAGATGCCGCTCGACGCCGCCGCCGCGCGCGCCGCCATCGAGCAGCGCATCGCCGCGCCGGTCGGGCTGACGGTCGAGGAGGCGGCCGCCGGCATGTACCGGGTCGCCTGCCACAACATGGCCCAGGGCATCCGCGAGGTGACCATCAAGCGCGGCTTCGATCCGCGCGAGTTCCCGCTGGTGGTCGCCGGGGGCGCCGGGCCGCTGCACTCGTGCCTGATCTGCGACGAGCTGGAGATCCCGCTGCAGGTGGTGCCGCGGGCGTCGTCGATCCTGTGCGCGGTCGGCATGCTGATGAGCGACCTCAAGCACGACTTCGTGCGCACCTACGTCGCCCGGCTGGCGGCGCCCGACTGGCCACGGCTGGAGGCGCTGCTGGCCGAGCTGCGCGCCGAGGGGGCGGCGCTGCTGGCCGAGGAGCGCATCCCCGAGGCGCGCCGGGCGTTCCACGTCAAGTTCGACTGCCGCTACCTCAAGCAGTACCACGAGGTGTCGTTCGTGGTCCCCGACGCCGCCCTGGCGGCGCGCGACGTCGAGGCCATCGCCGCCGCCTTCCATGCCGAGCACAACCGCCTCTACGGCTACGCGCTGGCGGAGCAGGGGGTGCCGGTCGAGATCATCAACGTGCGCCTGCAGGCGCTCGGCGCGGTCGCCAAGCCGGCCTTCGCCGCCGAGCCGCACGCCGGCGCCGATGCCGGTCACGCGCTCAAGGGCGAGCGCCCGGTCTACCAGTTCGAGGACGGCGCCTTCCGCCCGGTGCCGGTCTACGACGGCCACGCCCTGCGCCACGGCAACCGCATCAGCGGACCGGCGCTGGTCGAGGAGGAGACCACCGCGGTGGTGATCAGCGCCGGCTTCGACGCCGTCTGCGACCCGCTCGGGTCGCTGGTGCTCTACCGCAAGGGGCGCGCGGAACTGGTCGCGCCGCTGCTCGCCGGAGGTGCGCCATGAGCGCCATCGACCCGATCCTGCTGTCGGTCTACGCCCGCGCCTTCAAGGCGATCACCGACGAAATGAGCCTGTCGGTGGAGAAGACCACGCGCTCGCCCATCCTGTGCGAGGCCAAGGACTTCGTCACCGGCCTGTACGACGCCGAGGGGCGCATGCTCGAGCAGACCGAGAACCTGCCGATCCTCGCCTTTTCGCTGGCCCCGGTGTGCAAGTACCTGGTCGAGTACTTCGGCGACGACCTGCACGAGGGCGACGTCATCTTCCACAACGACGTCTTCTCGCTCGGCAACCAGAACAACGACGTCGCCGTGTTCAAGCCGATCTTCTTCGCCGGCGCGCTGGTCGGCTGGGCCGCGGTCAAGGGCCACCAGGCCGACATCGGCGGCGCCGTGCGCGGCGGCTACAACCCCAACGCGACCGAGGTGTGGCAGGAGGCGCTGCGCATCCCGCCGGTCAAGGTCTACGAGAAGGGCCGGCTACGCCGCGACGTCTGGGAGCTGATCTTCGCCAACATCCGCCTCGACATCGTCCAGCACGACCTGCGCGCGCAGATGGGCGCCTGCACCGTCGGCGAGCGCCGGCTGCAGGCGCTGCTGGCCAAGTACGGCCTGGAGAGCTTCCGCGACCACAAGGCGGCGCTGTTCGAGGCGACGCGCAGGATGATGGAAGCGGAGATCGCCAAGATCCCCAACGGCAGCTACCGCGGTGAGGGCAAGGTCTACTTCGACGGCCACCACGACGGCAGCGAGTTCACCATCCGCGTGCGCATCGACGTCGCCGACCGCCACATCACCTTCGACTACTCCGACACCGACCCGCGCACCGACGGCTTCGTCAACGGCACCTACACCTCGAGCGCCTCGGCCACCATCCTGACCCTGCTGCAGATGGTCAACCCGGACATCCCGCACAACGAGGGCATGGTCGAGCCGATCGAGATCATCATCCCCGACGGCACCCTGCTCAACGCCGGCTACCCCAAGGCGACCACCTTCGGCAACCACCTCTGCCCGCCCAACGCCGACGCCATCATCCGCGCCCTGGCCCCGGTGATCCCGGAGCGGGTCACCGCCGGCTGGAACAACCTGCTCTGCTCGCTGACCACCGGCATCGACCCGGAGCGCGACGAGCCCTACGTCGACATCGGCTTCATGGGGCTCAAGGGCGGCTCCGGGGCGATGCGCGGCACCGACGGCTACGACCACATCGGCATGATCGACGCCTCCGGCGGCGTGCTCGACCAGGACTACGAAATGTTCGAGCAGATGACCCCGCACCGGCTGCTGCGCCACGAGTACATCCCCGACTCCGGCGGGCCCGGGCAGTGGCGCGGCGGCCTGGGCGTGGTCACCGAGTTCGTCATCGGCTCCGACGACACCCAGCTGGTCACCTTCGGCGACGGCGACTTCGAGCCGGCGTTCGGCCTGTTCGGCGGCCACGACTCCATCCTCAACTCCATCCGCCTGACCTACCCCGACGGCAGCGAGGTGGTGCCCAAGAACAAGGACCTGATCCGCGGCGTGCCCAAGGGGACCGTCTACCACCAGGTCGCCGGCGGCGGCGGCGGTTACGGAGATCCGAAAAAGCGCGACCGCCGCAAGCTATCCGAGGAGATCGCCAACGGGGTGATCAGCGTCGAGCAGGCGCGAGGGGCGTACGGCTATGAGGCGTGACGTGGTCCGTAGCACTGTTATTCCCGTAGGTTGGGCAAAGCCGCGCAGCGGCGTGCCCAACGTGATGGCCCCGACCCCGGTCGACCCGTTGGGCACGCTGAGCTTTGCCCAACCTACGGTCTTCCCTGCAACGCAACCATCGTTTCGCGAGGGGATGGGTGTAGGTCGGACTTCAGTCCGACATGTCGGGCTAAAGCCCGACCTACACTGGACCCGTTTCCAGCCTCGCACGATCGCGGCCAGGGGGCGTGGCGATGGAACCGTTTTTCCCCTCTCCCTCGAGGGAGAGGGGCAGGGGTGAGGGGGACTAGCTGATGGACTTCACCCTGACCGAGGAGCAGCAGGCCATCCAGGCCACCTTCGCCCGCTTCTGCGACCAGCGCATCGCGCCGCAGGCAGCGGCGCTGGACGCCGCGCACGCCTTCCCGCGCCAACTGTTCGCGGAACTCGCCGACCTCGGCCTGTTCGGCCTGCGCTACCCGGAGGCGGCCGGCGGCAGCGGCCTCGACCTGCAGACCTTCTGCCTGGCCCTGGAGGAGGTGGCGCGCGGCTCGCTCGCCCTGGCCGGCTGCGTCGCCATGCAGTCGCTGATGGGCACCCACTTCCTCCACCAGCTCGGCAGCGACGCATTGCGCGCGCGGTTGTTCGCGCCGGCGCTTAGCGGCGAGAAGATCGGCGCCATCTGCATGACCGAGCCGGACGCCGGCAGCGACCTGCACGCCATCCGCACCCGCGCGGACAAGGTCGACGGCGGCTACCGCCTCAGCGGCCAGAAGATGTGGGTCACCTCGGCGCCGGTGGCCGACTTCTTCACCGTCTTCGCCAAGGCCGGGGCCGAGCAGAAGCTGACCATCTTCCTGGTCGAGCGCGACTGCGACGGGCTGACCGTCGGCCGCGCCATCGACAAGATGGGGGTCTGGGCGCTGCCGACCTCGGAGGTGACCTTCGACGGCTGCTTCGTCCCCGACGGCCAGCGGCTGAGCCGCGAGGAGGGCGACGGCGAGCAGCACCTGCGCACCATCCTCGCCGCCATTCGCATCATCACCGGCGCCATGGCGCTGGGCGTCGCCCGCGCCGCCCTCGACGCCGCTGTCGCCTACGCCGGCGAACGCCGGCAGTTCGGCAAGCCGATCAACCGCTTCCAGGCAATTCAATTGAAGCTGGCGGAGATGGCCACCGACCTCGAGGCGGCGCGCCAGCTGGTGCGCTACGCCGCCTGGCGGCACGACAGCGGCCGGCCGCACCTGCAGCAGGCGATGATGGCCAAGCTGTTCGCCAGCGAGGCGGCCGCGCGCATCTGCGACCAGGCCGCGCGGGTGCTCGCCTCCTACGGCTTCGCCATGGAGTACCCGGTGCAGCGCTACCTGCGCGACGTCCGCTTCCTGCTGATCGGCGGCGGCACCAGCGAGATCCTGAAGATCGGCATCGCCCGGGGGTTGTCGACATGAGCAACCAACGCAAGCTCCGCGTGCTGGTGGCCAAGCCGGGCCTCGACGGCCACGACCAGGGGGCCAAGGTGGTGGTGCGGGCGCTGGCCGACGCCGGCTTCGAGGTGATCTACACCGGGCTGCGGCAGACGCCGGAGGCGATCGTCGCCGTCGCCCGCGACGAGGACGTCGACGTCATCGGCCTCTCCAGCCTGGCCGGCTCGCACCTGCCGTTCTGCCGCAAGCTCAAGCCGCTGATCGAGGCCGAGGGGCTGACCGACAAGCTCTGGATCATCGGCGGCAACATCCCCCGGCAGGACCACGCCGAACTGCGCGACCTCGGCCTCGACGCCATTTTCCCGACCGGCACGCGGCTGACCACCATCGTCGACTTCATCCGGGAGCGGCAGCCATGAGCGCGGACAAGAGGGACGGCGTGCGGCCGGTGGTCAACGAGTCGGGCATCCCGATCGCGCCGATCTACGGCCCCGACGAGGTCGCCGCCAGCGGCGGCCTGGAGATGGTCGGCGCCCCGGGGGAGTACCCGTTCACCCGCGGCATCCACCCGCAGATGTACCGCAAGCGGCCGTGGACCATGCGCCAGTACGCCGGCTTCGGCAACCCGGCCGACACCAACGCGCGCTTCAAGTACCTGATCGCCAACGGCCAGACCGGGCTCAACGTCGCCTTCGACCTGCCGACCCAGATCGGCCTCGACTCCGACGACCCGCTGGCCGAGGGCGAGGTCGGCCGCGTCGGCATGGCGGTCGACACCCTGCGCGACTTCGAGATCGCCTTCGACGGCATCGACCTCGAGCAGATCACCGTGTCGCTGACCATCAACGGCTCGGCGGCCATCGCCATCGCCATGTACCTGGCCATGGCCGAGAAGCGCGGTTACGACGTGGCCAAGCTGCGCGGCACGGCGCAGAACGACATCCTCAAGGAGTTCATCGGCCGCGGCACCTGGGTCTTCCCGGTGCGGCCGTCGGTCAAGTTGGTCGGCGACACCATCGAGTACTGCGCGAAAGTTGCCCCGAAATACAGCCCGGTCAGCGTCTGCGGCTACCACATCCGCGAGTCGGGGGCGACGCCGACCCAGGAGATGGCCTACGCCTTCTGCATCGCCCGCGCCTACGCCGACGAGGTGATCGCGCGCGGTCTGGCGGTGGACGAGTTCGCCGGCCGGCTCTCCTACAACTTCAATCTGTTCGGCAACCTGTTCGAACAGGTGGCCAAGTTCCGCGCCGGCCGCGGGCTGTGGGCGCGGATCATGAAGGAGGAGTACGGCGCCACCCGGCCGGGCTCGATGTGGCTGCGCATGATCGCCGGCGGCGGCGGCGGCGGGCTGACCCTGGAGCAGCCCGAGGTCAACATCGTCCGCGGCGCCTACTACGCCCTGATCTCGGCGCTGTCGGGCACCCAGACCATGGCGCTCTGCTCCTACGACGAGGCCTACACCATCCCCACCGAGTACTCGGCGCGGCTGTCGCTGCGCACCATGCAGCTGCTGATCGAGGAGATGGGGCTGTGCGACACCGTCGACCCGCTGGCCGGGTCGTACTACGTCGAGACGCTGACCAACCAGATGCGCGCCGAGATGGAGCGCATCATCGCCGAGGTCGACGCCGCGGGCGGCATCGTCGCCCAGGTCGAGGATGGCGCCATCCAGGCGCACGTCTCGCGCCAGGCCTACGACATGCAGCGGCGCATCGAGTCGGGCGACTTCCGCAAGGTCGGCGTCAACTGCTACCGCGTCGACGAACAGGAGCACGAGGTCGAGTTCCACCCCTACGACGAGGCCGGCGCCCAGGCGCAGGTCGACGCCACCGCGCGGGTGCGCGCCGAACGCGACGGCGCGGCGGTGGCGGCGGCGCTGGACGCGGTGCGCCGCGATGCCGGCGCCGGGGTCAACGTCATGCCGGCGATCGTCACCGCGGTCAAGGCCTACGCCAGCGTCGGCGAGATCACCCGGGCGCTGGTCGACGTCTACGGCCGCTACCAGGAGCCGATCCGCTTCTGAGCGCGGCCAGGTCGCGGCGTACGGTCATGGGATTGGTGTCGGCCGGGCTCGTGACCGACCTGCAAGAAAGAGGTTCGTCGGACTGAGGTTGGATTCGAATGTAGGTCGGGCTTCAGCCCGACGCGGAGCCGACCAGGGCAGGGGCTGTCGGACTGAAGTCCGACCTACAGAGAACAGGTCGGCGCAGGGCCAGTAGGTCGGGCTTCAGCCCGACGCGGAGCCGGCCAGGGCTGAGGATGTCGGACTGAAGTCCGACCTACAGGAAGGCGGTGGGCCGGGCCGGAGTCCGACCTGCAGCAAACGGTTCGGCGGGCCGCGGCCCGACCCACAACGGGAGGTTTCGCCCATGGCGCAACCGGACAGCAACGAAGTCGAACGCTACGCCGCACCGGAGTCGCTGGACGAGGCGCTCGACCTGCTCGCCGACGGCGACGCCACCGTCCTCGCCGGCGGCACCGACCTGATGGTGCAGGCGCAGGCCGGGCGGGTGCGCTACCGCGGCACGCTGCTGAACGTGCGCCGCATCGCCGCGCTGCGCGGCGTGCGCGTCGATGGCGATGCGCTGGTGCTGGGCGCGCTGACCACCATCAGCGACCTGCTCGACGACCCGCAGGTGGCCGCGCACGCGCCGCTGCTGGCGCAGGCCGCCGACCAGTTCGCCAGCATGCAGATCCGCAACGCCGCCACCGTCGGCGGCAACGTCTGCAACGCCTCGCCGGCCGGCGACACCCTGGTGCCGATGCTGGCGCTGGACGCCGAGGTCGAGCTGGCCACGCGGACGGACGGCGCCACGGTCTCCCGCCGGCTGCCGCTGGAGCAGTTCCTGCTCGGTCCCGGGCGCACCGCGCGGGCGCTGCATGAGCTGCTGGTGGCGCTGCACGTGCCGCTCGGATCCGGCGACCGCTTCACCGCCTTCGACAAGTTCGGCACCCGCCCGGCGCTGGACATCTCGACCGTGTCGCTGGCGATCTGCGGGCGGCGCGCGGACGGCGGCCTGGCCGACGTGCGCGTCGCCTACGGCGCGGTCGGCCCGACGCCGCTGCGCGCGCGCGCCACCGAGGCGCTGCTCGAGGGGCGGCCGCTGGACGATGCCACCATCGAGGCCGCGGCCGCGGCCGCGCACGCGGAGGTGAGCCCGATCGACGACGTCCGCGCCAGCGCCTGGTACCGGCGCGAGCTGGTGCGCAACCTGACCCGGAGGATGCTGCGCCATGCCGCTGCAACGTGAGATCGAGTTCACCCTCAACGGCTGCCGCACCCGGGTGGCGGTGGCGGTGACCGCCAACGCGCTGTCGATGCTGCGCGACCAGCTCGGGCTGACCGGCACCAAGTACGGCTGCGGCGAGGGCGAGTGCGGCGCCTGCACCATCCTGGTCGACGGCGCCAGCGTCAACGCCTGCCTGCTGTTCGCGGTCGACTGCGACGGCCGCCAGGTCACCACCATCGAGGGGCTGGCGCGCGACCCGGCGAGCAAGCCGCTGCGCGCGGCGTTCGTCAGCGCCGGCGCGGTGCAGTGCGGTTTCTGTACCCCCGGCCTGGTCGTCCAGGGCAGCCACCTGCTGGCGCGCAACCCGCACCCGAGCGAGGCCGAGATCCGCCGCGGCATCGAGGGCAACCTGTGCCGCTGCACCGGCTACCGCAAGATCATCGACGCCATCGCCGACGCCGCCGCGGCGCTCGACTGACCCGGCCAGGAGGAGCGATGCACTACGAGAGCAAGGTCGAACCCATCGCGCCGCCGCCGGTCGCCCGGCAGAGCCTGATCGGCCAGCGCATCAGCAAGCTCGACGCGCCGGACAAGGCCAGCGGCCGCACGCGCTACATCCACGACCTCAACCTGCCCGGCCAGCTGGTCGGCAAGATCCTGCGCTGCAATCGCGCCCATGCGCGCATCGTCGCCATCGACACGACCGCGGCGCGGGCGCTGCCCGGGGTGCACGCGGTGCTGACCGCGGCCGACATCCCGCAGCGCTGCATCGGCGTCAACAAGGACAACCCGCCGCTGAAGAGCGGCAAGGTGCGCAGTCCGCGCGACGAGGTGGCCGCGGTCGCCGCCGACAGCGAGGCCATCGCCCTCCAGGCGCTGGCGCTGATCGAGGTCGTATACGAGGACCTGCCGCCGCTGTTCGACGCCCGCGCCGCCACCCGGCCCGGCGCCCCGGTGATCCAGGAGACCAAACCGGACAACGTCAGCATCGCCTTCGACTACGACCACGGCGACCTCGCCGCCGGCGAGGCGGCGTCCGACGTCATCGTCGAGGAGACCTTCCAGCTGCACTACGTCACCCACTGCTGCATGGGGGTCAGCGGCATCATCGCCGACTTCGACGACAACAGCGGCAACCTGACGCTCTACTCCAACACCCAGGTGCCGTTCCTGCACAAGCGCGAGTTCGCCGAGGTGCTGGAGCTGGACCCGAGCCGGATCCGCATCATCCAGCCGCCGATCGGCGGCGGCTTCGGCTCCAAGCTCGACATCTACCCGTTCGAGCCGATCTGCGTCTACCTGGCACAGGCGACGGGACGGCCGGTCAAGCTGGTGTTCACCCGCGAGGAGGAGTTCCTCGCCTCGCCGACGCGCCAGCCGGCGACCGTGCGGCTGCGCAGCGGCGCCAAGAAGGACGGCACCCTGACCTTCCGCGACATGGAGGTGCTGCTCGACAACGGCGCCTACACCTCGTGGGGCGCGACCATCCCGTTCGTGATGATGCAGACCGCCTCGTCGCTCTACCGCGTGCCCCACTGCCGCTTTCACTCGGCCGCGGTCTACACCAACAACCCGACCGCCGGCTCGTTCCGCGGCTACGGCAACCTGCAGGCGACCTTCGCCATCGAGCAGCAGATGGACCGCCTGGCCGAACAACTCGGCCTCGACCCGCTGGAGCTGCGCCTGATCAACGCCCAGGAGGCGGGCGAGACCACCGGCCAGGGCATGCAGTTCAAGTCGTGCGGTTTCAAGGCCTGCCTGGAGACCGCCGCCGGCGCCAGCGACTTCACCCGCAAGCACGCCGCCAACGTCGCCCGCCGCGGCGACGCCGACCCGGTCAAGCGCGGCATCGGCATCGCCTCCATGCTGCATGTCGGCGGCGGCGCCAAGATCTACCCGTCCGACGGTTGCGGCACCATCCTCAAGCTCGACGACTTCGGCCACGTCACCCTGCTGACCGGGGCGTCGGAGATCGGCCAGGGCTCGGAGACGGTGCTGGCGCAGCTGGTGGGCGAGGAGCTCGGCGTGCCGCTGTCGGCCATCACCGTGGTCAACAACGACACCGAGGTGACGCCGTGGGACGTCGGCGTGCACGCCAGCCGCACCACCTTCATCGCCGGCAACTCGGCGCTCGGCGCGGCGCAGCTGGCCAAGGAGAAGATCCTCAATGCCGCCGCCGCGCTGACCGACCTCGACCCGGCCGCGCTCGACCTGACCGGTGGCTGGGTGGTGCGCCGCCCCAACGACGCCCAGGTGATGACCCTGGACAAGCTGCTGCGCTCGCTGCACTTCAAGGAGAAGGCCGAGCTGGTGGTCACCAGCTTCTACTACGAGCCGCCGAGCGTGCACCAGGACAAGGGCTTCAAGGGCGACGTCTCCGCCGCCTACGCCTGGGCCACCCAGGTGGTCGAGGTCGAGGTCGACACCGAGACCGGCATCGTGCGCACGCTCAAGGTGACCGCCGCCCACGACGTCGGCCGGGTGCTCAACCGCCTCGGCCTGGAGGGCCAGATCGAGGGCGGCATCGTCATGGGCCAGGGCTACGGTACCACCGAGGAGCTGGTGGTCGAGCAGGGGCGCTGCCGCAATCCCAACTTCCGCGACTACAAGCTGGTCACCGCGCCGGAGATCCCGGAGATGGAGCTGCACTTCATCGAGTCGCGCGACGGCGAGGGGCCGCAGGGGGCCAAGGGGGTCGGCGAGGCGCCGGCGATCTGCATGGCCGCGGCCACCGCCAACGCCATCTACAACGCCACCGGCGTGCAGATCCACCGGCTGCCGTTGACCCCGGAGAACGTCTACCGCGCGCTGCACGGCCAGTCGACGCCGCCGGCCATGGAGCCGTGACGGGCGTGGTGCGTTTCATCGAGTTCCGCTTGTCGGGCACGCTGCGCTTTGCCCAACCTACAGGGACGGTGCCTTCCGGAGTCGCCGGTCGGGCAAGGCCCCGGGGCCGAATGAAACCACGCCCCGTCCTCGGACCGGTAGGTTGGGCAAGCAAAGCGTGCCCAACATCCCCGGCGCAGGCGGCCGCAATGAAACAACGCACCGTCCTCAGCCCCGTAGGTTGGGCAAAGCAAAGCGTGCCCAACATCTTCCGGCACGGGCGCAGGCCATGAAACGCCGCACCGTCCTCGGGCTCGTAGGTTGGGCAAAGCGCAGCGTGCCCAACATCTTCCGGCGCCGGTGGCAGCCATGAAGCGCCGCACCGTCCTCAGCCTCGAGCAGGCGCTGTCGCTGCCCTACGCGACGCTCCGTTTCGCCCAGCTCGGCTGGCGCGTGATCCGGATCGAGTCGACCCCCGGGCGCGGCCTGCCCGGCGACCCCAACCGCTACATCGGCGGCCGGGTCGCCGACGACGAGCGGCGCAGCTACTTCGTCGCCCCGAACTGCGGCAAGGAGGCGCTGGCGCTGGACCTGAAGAACCCCGACGGCCAGGCGGTGCTGCACCGGCTGCTGACCGCGCTCGACGTCGACGTCTTCTGCGCCAACACCCTGCCCGGGCGCTACGCGGCGTTCGGCATCGACTACCCGACGCTCTCTGCGCTCAAGCCCGACCTGATCTGGGCCGGCATCTCGGCCCTCGGTCCCGACTACCCGGACACCCCCGGCTACGACCCCATGGTGCAGGCGCTGGCCGGCTACATGGAGCTGACCGGCGACCCGGCCGGGCCGCCGACGCTGTGCGGCGTGCCGCTGATCGACCTCAAGGCCGGCGACGAGGTCTACGCCGGCGTCATGCTGGCGCTGGCCGAGCGCGCCGAAAGCGGCCGCGGCACGCGCCTCGACGTCTCCATGCTGCAGGCGGCGGCGTCGTGGCTGATCACCACGCTGCCGCTGCTCGATTTCGACTGCCGCCCGGACGAGATCACCCGCGCCGGCAACGAGCACCGCAAGTTCATCCCGACCAACGCCTACCCGACCGCCGACGGCTTCGTCTTCCTGGCCATCGGCAACGACGTCCAGTGGCAGCGGCTGACCGCCATCCCGCGCTTCGCCGCCCTGGCCGACCCGCAGCGGGCGAGCAACGACGGCCGCCACCAGGCGCGCCAGGCGATCCACCGCGAACTGGCCGCGCTGGCCGCGCAGGCGCCGACCGCGACCCTGGTCGCCGAGCTGACCGCGGCGTCGATCCCCAATGCGCGCATCAACGGCATCGCCGAGGTCGCCGCGCTCGACGCCCTGCGCGACAAACTGACCGCGACCACGCTGCCGGACGGCCGCCGCGTGCGCATGCAGCCGCTGGCGGTCGACCACGCCGGGGCGCGGCGCGAGCTGCCGTTCCCGCCCCGCTACGGCGAGCACACCGGCGCCCTGCTGACCGAGGCCGGTTTTCGCGACTACGAGATCGCCGCCCTGCGCCGCGACGGGGTGATCGCCGGATGAGCGCGGGCTGGTTTTGTAGGTCGGGCTGCAGCCCGGCGCCGGGCGCGATGCGGGGCTGAGGCCGTTTGATGGGCACGCTGCGCTTTGCCCATCCTACGAAACGGGACGGGAACGGATGCAGGTCGGGCTGCAGCCCAATGCGCTGCGGAACCCGGGCAGCATGTAGGTTGGGCAAAGCGCAGCGTGCCAACATCACCGACAGAACGAACGACAGATATTCAGAAATAACGATGGAGGAGCGGCATGAGAAAGCTGGATGACAAGGTGGCGCTGATAACCGGCTCCGGGCGCGGTATCGGCCAGGCGATTGCGCTGAAGCTGGCGGCCGAGGGGGCGCGGGTGGTGGTCAACGACCTCGACGACGCCCCGGCGGCGGCGACCGTCGAGGCGATCCGCCTGGCCGGCGGCGAGGCGGTCGCCTGCGTCGGCGACGTCACCGCGGCCGACTTCGGCGAACGCTTTGTCGCCACCGCCGTCGACCACTTCGGCGGCCTCGACATCGTGGTCAACAACGCCGGCTACCCGTGGGACGGGGTGATCCAGAAGCTCAGCGACGAGCAGTGGTACGCCATGCTCGACGTCCACGCCACCGCGCCGTTCCGCATCCTGCGCGCCGCCGCCGGCCACATCCGCGAGGCGGCCAAGCGCGAGCAGGCGGCCGGCCAGCGGGTGGTGCGCAAGGTGGTCAACGTGTCGTCCATCGCCGGCCTGTTCGGCAACGCCGGCCAGCTCGGCTACAGCGCCGGAAAGGCGGCGATCACCGGCATGACCAAGACCCTGGCCAAGGAGTGGGGGCGCTACGCGGTGACCGTCAACTGCGTCGCCTTCGGCTACATCCAGACGCGCATGACCCAGGCGATCGGCTCCGGCGCCGAGAACGCCGACATCGCCGGGCGCGAGATCCACATGGGCATCCAGCCCGAGTTCATCGAGTTCATGAACAGGATGATCCCGCTCGGCCGTGGTGGCACCCCGGAGGAGGCGGCCGGCGCCGTCTACCTGCTCTGCATCCCCGAGTCGGATTACGTCTCCGGCCAGGTGCTGCTGGCCAGCGGCGGCTTCGTGATGTAGCCGGCGGCGGTGAGCGCGCGGGACGACAGCGGCGGTGGCGAGCGGGGTCGAATCCACGTGCTGGCGAGCCCGTTTCGCCCCTTCTTCCTGCTCGGACCGCTCTACGGCGTCATCCTGGCGCTGGCCTGGAGCGCCGCCCGGAGCGGCCTCGGCGCCGCGCCGGCGGCCTGGCCACTGCACCTCTGGCACGGCCACGAGATGCTGTTCGGGTTCGCCGCGGCCATGGTCTCGGGCTTCGTGCTGACGGCGCTGCCGGGCTGGGCCGGGACCCGCGAGCTGCACGGCGGCGCGCTGGCCGCGCTGGTCGCGGCGTGGCTCGCCGGACGGCTCGCCTTCTGGGCCGCGCCGTGGCTGCCGCCGTGGCTGGTGGCGGTGGTCGACGGCGGCTACTTCCTGCTGCTCGCCGGGCTGGTGGTGCCGGAGCTGCTGCGCCTGCGCGCCCGGCTCTACCTCTGGCTGGTGCCGGTGTTCGCCGCCTTCCTGATCGGCAATGTCGTCTTTCACGCCGGCCCGCCGCTCGGCGTCCCGGGGGCGGCGGCGTGGGGGCTGAAGCTCGCGCTGTACGGCCTGCTGCTGCTCTTTTCGTTCGTCGGCGGCCTGCTGACGCCGATCTTCACCGGCAACGAGCTGCGCGCGCGCGGCCGCGCCGCGCCGACCTTCGTGCCGACCCTCGAGCGGCTCGCGGTGATCGCCGTGCTGCTCTACGCGGCGACCGACCTGGTCGGGCTGGCCGCGGCGTGGCGCGGCGCCGCGGCGCTGTTCGCCGCCGTGGTCCACGGCGTGCGCCTGGCGCGCTGGCACGGCCTGGCGGTGCGCGACCAGCCGCTGCTCTGGGCGATGCACCTCGGCTACGCCTGGCTGGTCGCCGCCTTCGCGCTGCGCGCCGCCGCCGACCTGGCCGGCGCGCCGGCGCCGGACCTGGCGCTGCACGCCTTCACCGTCGGCGCCTTCGGCATGATGAAGCTCAGCCTGATGACCCGGGTGGCGCTGCGCCACACCGGCCGGCCGGTGCGGCCGGCGCCGGCGATGGTGGCGGCGTTCGCGCTGATCGGCGTCGCCGCGCTGCTGCGCGTCGCCGGCGCCGGCAGCGGCGCTATCCTGGTCGCCTCGGCGCTGCTCTGGGGCGGCGGCCTGGCCCTCTTCCTGGGGGTTCACGGCGCCATGCTGCTGCGGCCGAGCCGGCCGCGCGAGGTGGCGGCGTGACGCCGTGGCGGTTGACATTTTAGGGCAGTTGACCTAATTTCTGGCGCCAGGCGTGGGCTCGATCCGGCGCCGGCAAAACAGGCGGTTCGGCCACGTGCACGCACCGCGGGAGATGAGGAGGATGTCCACCATGGCCCTGTGCCCCAGCCCGTGCGCTCGCGCACCCGCCCGCCCGCCTGCCGACCCGCTTGCGCGGCGCGGCGGCTGACATGGCGCGCCCCGCGTCACCCACCCCGTTCTGCCGTCGCGGCCGTCCGGCCGCCCGCCCCGTTGCCACCGTCCGCTGCCAGCCCGCAGCGGCCCACCGAACCGTGCGAGGAATTTCGATCATGGCCCACCGACGTACCGCACTCCGTGCGCTGGCCTGCTGCGCCGCGCTGCTGTTGGCGCCGCTGCCGGCGGGCGCCGCCAAGGTCGACCAGGTGGTGACCGAGGGCGAGCAGCGCACCGCCGAGGGGGCGGCGTCGCAGCAGAAGATCGACCGGCTGAGCGACGCCGCCGACAAGCTGCTGCGCGACTACCGCCAGGTGGTCAAGGTGATCGACGGCCTGCAGGTCTACAACGGCCTGCTGCAGAAGCAGGTCGACGGCCAGGTGGCCGAGATGGAGCAGCTGCGCGAGTCGATGGCGCAGGTGGCGCTGATCGAGCGCCAGATCGTGCCGCTGATGGTGCGCATGATCGACGGCCTCGACGAGTTCATCGGCCTCGACGTGCCGTTCCTGCTCGACGAGCGGCAGACGCGGGTGGCGCGGCTGCAGGCGATGCTCGAGCGCGCCGACGTCGACGCGGCGGAGAAGTTCCGCAAGGTGCTCGAGGCCTACGAGATCGAGAACGACTACGGCCGCACCATCGAGGCCTACAAGGGCAGCCTCGAGGTGGCGGGCAAGGCGCGCGAGGTCGACTTCCTGCGCGTCGGCCGCGTCGGCCTCTACTACCAGACGGTCGGCGGCGCCCACTCCGGCGCCTGGGACCAGGCGCAGCACCAGTGGGTGGAACTGCCGGCCGACCAGTACAAGAGCGCGCTCGCCGCCGGCCTGCGCATTGCGCGCAAGCAGGTGGCGCCGGACCTGCTGACGCTGCCGGTGGCGGCGCCGCAGGGGGTGCAGCGATGAGCCCCTCGAACCGTACCCGGCGGCTGGCGCAGGGCCTCGTTTGCGGACTGCTGCTCGGCCTCGGCGCGGCGGCCCAGGCGCAGCAGGCGGTGTCGCTCGACGCCCTGCTCGAACAGGTGAAAAAGGGGCGGGTCGAGGACCGCAAGGCGGCGCAGGCGCGCGAGGCCGAGTTCAGCCGCGACAAAAGCCGCCAGGCCGAGCTGCTCAAGCAGGCGCAGGCCGAGCAGGCCGCGGAGGAGAAACGGAGCAAGGCGCTGGAGCAGGAGTTCGAGGCCAACGAGGTCAAGGTGGTCGAGCTGCAGGCGCAGCTGCGCGAGCGCCTCGGTTCGCTCAAGGAGCTGTTCGGCGTGCTGCAGCAGGTGGCCGGCGACGCCCGCGGCCAGTTCGAGAGTTCGCTGACCCAGGTGCAGTTCCCGGAGCGGACCGCCTTCCTGCGCGAGCTCGGCGAAAAGATGGGCCAGACCAGCAAGCTCGCCTCGCTCGACGACATCGAGCGGCTCTGGTTCGAGCTGCAGCGCGAGATGACCGAGTCGGGCAAGGTGGCGCGCTTCCCGCTGACCGTGGTCGGCGCCAACGGCGACGAGGCCGAGCGCCAGGTGACCCGGGTCGGCGTCTTCAACCTGGTCGCCGACGGCCGCTACCTGAACTACACGCCGGAGACCGGCCGCGTCGCCGAGCTGCCGCGCCAGCCGGCGGCGCGCTACCTGGAGACGGTGCCGCGGCTGGAGCAGGCGACCAGCGGCCTGGCGCCGTTCGCCCTCGACCCGTCGCGCGGCCAGATCCTGTCGCTGCTGGTCCAGGCGCCGAGCCTGGAGGAGCGGATCGAGCAGGGCGGCGTGGTCGGCTACGTGATCCTCGGCCTCGGCGCGCTGGCGCTGCTGATCGCGCTGGAGCGGCTACTGGTGCTGAACGTGGTCAACCTGCGGGTGCGGGCGCAGATGCGCCATCCGGACCAGCCGGGCAAGAACCCGCTCGGGCGGGTGCTCAAGGTGTTCCACGACAACCCGCGCGCCGACGTCGAGTCGCTGGAGCTGAAGCTCGGCGAGGCGATCCTGAAGGAGCTGCCGCGGCTCAACCGCTCGCTCACCTTCATGAAGATCATCGCCGTGGTCGCGCCGCTGCTCGGCCTGCTCGGCACGGTGACCGGCATGATCATCACCTTCCAGGCGATCACCCTGTTCGGCACCGGCGATCCCAAGCTGATGGCCGGCGGTATCTCCCAGGCGCTGGTGACCACCGTGCTGGGGCTGTGCGTGGCCATCCCGACGGTGCTGCTGCACACCGTGGCGTCGAGCCCGGCGCGGCGCCTGAGCCAGATCCTCGAGGAGCAGGCGGCCGGCCTGGTCGCCCGGCAGGCCGAGCGGCAGCACGACGGCGACCCGGCGCCGGCGGTGGCGCCGGCCTGACGCGGACCCCGGGCGATGCCGTTCAGCCTGACCTCGCTGCTGCTGGCCCTGCCGGAGCCGCTGCGCGTCTCGCTCGAGGCGGTGCGCGACTTCGCCGAGCTCGGCGGCGACGTGCTGCTGCTGATCGCGCTGCTGCTGTTTGTCATGTGGGGGCTGATCCTGGAGCGGATCTTCTACCTCTACGGCCCCCACCGGCGGCGGGTGCGCGCCGCGCTGCACGCCTGGGAGGCGCGCCCCGAGCGCCGCTCGTGGCACGCCCACCAGGTGCGCGCCGAGCTGATCTCGACCATCGCCCAGGGGCTGGAGCGCTACCTGCCGCTGATCAAGTCGCTGGTCGCGCTCTGCCCGCTGCTCGGCCTGCTCGGCACCGTGACCGGCATGATCGAGGTGTTCGAGGTGATGGCGATCTCCGGCTCGGGTAATGCCCGCTCGATGGCGGCCGGCGTCTCCAAGGCGACGGTGCCGACCATGGCCGGCATGGTCGCCGCGCTCTCCGGGGTGTTCATGATCTCCTGGCTGCAGCGCAAGGCGGAGCGCGAGCGGGCGCTGCTGGGCGAACACATGACCATGGACCATTGAGGTGCCCACGGTGGGCAAGGCTGTCGGGCTGAAGCCCGACCTACAGGCAGCAGCGTCGCCACGGGGCGTCGCCGTCGGGCTGAAGCCCGACCTGCAGAAACACCGTGAGCCGGTTCTTGTAGGTCGGACTTCAGTCCGACGCGGCCCTGGATGTCGGGCTGAAGTCCGACCCACAGGCAGCGGCGTCGCCATGAGGTGCAGCAGTCGGGCTGAAGCCCGGTCCACAGAGCAACCGGCCCGGGTGGGCGGGGGAGAGTAGCGATGCGCAGGTTCGGCAACCGTCTGACCCAGACCGAGGAGGACTCGGCGATCGACATCACGCCGATGCTCGACGTGGTGTTCATCATGCTGATCTTTTTCATCGTCACCGCGACCTTCGTCAAGGAGTCGGGGATCGACGTCAACCGGCCCGAGGCCGCGACCGCGGTCAAGCAGGAGAAGGCCAACATCCTGATCGCCATCGACGCCAAGAACCGCATCTGGATCGACCGGCGCGAGATCGACGTGCGCTCGGTGCGGCCGAACATCGAGCGCCTGCATGCCGAGAACCCGCAGGGCTCGGTGGTGATCCAGGCCGACAAGGCGTCGACCACCGAGACCCTGATCAAGGTGATGGACGCCTCGCGCTCGGCCGGGGTGTTCAACGTCGCCATCGCGGCGCAGGACCCGTAGTACCGTGACCCATAGATTTCGCCACGACCAGCGCGCCGCTGACCGGTCAGATGCAAGGCGCGCTTGCGCCGGAAGGGCGGGCTCCCTTTCAAGCAAGCGCAACGCCGCAGATGGCCGGTCAGCGGCGCGCCCGAAGGGAGCCCCCCGGAGGCACCAGGCCTGCG
>Ga0326597_10001337_pt1 | contig 40377 bp, 31 predicted proteins | sample RVTome_12_FD_203789 | JGI IMG/M metagenome (GOLD analysis project Ga0326597, IMG submission 203789) | Soil microbial communities from uranium-contaminated site in the Upper Colorado River Basin, Wyoming, United States - RVT100D185 | ecosystem: Environmental > Terrestrial > Soil > Contaminated >... | reverse complement strand
AAAAAGAACCTTAGTTGACTCATATCCATCCATTTAAAAAAAATGGTGTCGTCTTTAATCTTAGCTCGGTGACGAACAGAATATACGCCTAACTCATCAGGATCCCTTTCTGTAGGAGAATCAATCACAATGTTATCCCTCGTGCTCCAACGCCTTACATCTATCCTACCTTCACGAGACAATTTCAACATTAAATCATGAACTATCCTTACATAGTTAGCCTGAATATCCTTTACATCTGCCGGATATACTGTTCTTCGGACATCAGATGCTGATGCTAATGAAACAGGTGCTGCAACTGCGGCCATGATTCCTCCTAGTTTTTGCGAAAAATCATAGAAAAAAATATAATAAAATCAACGATTTTTATTAGAAATTAGCCAAGAAAATTATTCAGCTGTTCTTTGTCTTTTGGATGCGTGTGCAGCGGCTACCTTCGCTCGTACCTCTTTCTGTACGGGTATCCGAAGTAATACTGCAAGCCTTCTTCTTCTACCAAACCAAGTTTCCCCTGTATGCAAAGTATCAATTAAAGAACGCAACCGAAACGCTTCTGCTGCTCCTCCAATCATAATAACTCTCTGAGCCGATTCTCGCACTCTTTTGAGCTCTTTTATTCTTCGTTCTTTGGCTGTGCTTCCAGTGGTATCTTTGACAAAAGGATCTGCTTTAGATGCCATTAGTGTCGTTGCCGTAGTATCGTCTTCTGCTAACATCAATGCTGTTTCACCAGCTCTGTTCTTAGCATTAACTGCTACCTTAGCAGCTAACAACATATTAAGGATTTCTATAGAGTCATCAATCAACTCACGTCCTCGTAAAAAGACATGCAATGCAGTATCTTTATTTTCATCAACAATTGTTACATTTGCTTTCTTTGCTACTAACGTGCGTATTACGGCCAGATGCGCTCCCTCGGCAGCTGCAATAAATGGTGTTTTGTCCCATCGAGTTTGTGCATTGATATCTACTTCGGAAATCTCAAGTAAAGCTGCAACGACATCATCATGTCCTTTCTTTGCAGCATAATAAAGGGCGGTTTCTCCATCTCCATTGGTAAAAGCAGCATCTGCACCAATATCCAATAAAGCTCTTACCATCGCAAGATGCCCTTTTTTCGCCGCGACCATGAGAGCAGTCTGATCATAATCATCTGTTGAATTGATATTTAGCAAAGTTATTTGAGATCTTATAGCTTCAAGTGATCCAAGACTTCCACTTTCGGCAGCAGCTGTAAGTGCACTGCGACCACCATTAGTAAAAGTAATATCAAAGCGTCTTGTTATTGCTGATTCAACTCGATCAAAATCTTCATCATCTATCGCATCATGTAAAGGATTACGGTATACTTCATTACCGTACAATTGCACCTTTCTGTCAAACTCAATTTGATCCTGCTCTGCTTTATAATCATCCCATTCATCAGCATGAAGACGCATTTGTTCGTCATAGTCCTCTTCATCATCCTGTCGCTTATAGTCTGCATCTATTGCGTTATAATAGGCATCCTTTTCCGCATAAAGACGATCTTGTAAACTTGGTGAGGACGGTGCTGAGGGTGCTGACATAAAATAATTTCTCCTGAAAAAAAATAAGCCTGGCAGCGTCCTACTCTCCCATGCTCTTGTGCATAGTACCATCGGCGATTAGAGGCTTCACGGCTGAGTTCGGAATGGGATCAGGTCTTGCCCTCTATCAATTACCACCAGGCTAAAAAACTTAATAGATTCATACTTACTAAAAGGCGCTTGAAGATTCTATAGAAAAAAATCAAGCCAATCGACTTATTAGGACCACTTTGCTAAATACATTGCTGCACTTACACATGCGGCCTATCAACCCGGTCATCTTCCGGGTGTCTAATTGGGATACCTTATCTTGAGGCAGGCTTGACGTTTAGATGCTTTCAACGCTTATCCTTCCCGGACATAGCTACCCGGCAATGCACTTGGCAGTACAACCGGAACACCATTGGTCCGTCCGCTTCGGTCCTCTCGTACTAGAAGCAGGTCCTCTCAAGTATCCTACGCCCACGACAGATAGGGACCAAACTGTCTCACGACGTTTTGAACCCAACTCGCGTACCGCTTTAATTGGCGAACAGCCAAACCCTTGGGACCTTCTCCAGCCCCAGGATGCGATGAGTCGACATCGAGGTGCCAAACCGCCACGTCGATATGAACTCTTAGTGGCGATAAGCCTGTTATCCCCGGAGTACCTTTTATCCGTTGAGCGACGGCGATTCCACTCTCTACCGCCGGATCACTAAGCCCTACTTTCGTACCTGCTCGACTTGTTGGTCTCGCAGTTAACTAGCCTTCTGCCTTTACGCTCAATTCGTGATTGCCAACCACGATGAAGCTAGCTTGGGACTCCTCCGTTACTCTTTAGGAGGATACCGCCCCAGTAAAACTGCCCGTCTGACAATGTCCATATCCCGGATTCACGGGATATATGTTAGATTCTCGATCTGTCAAGACCAGTATTTCAACGGTGGCTCCATCCCCCCTGACGAAGGGACTTCACAGCCTCCTGGTTATCCTACACATGACAAATCAAGAGCCAATGCCAGAGTACAGTAAAGGTTCACGGGGTCTTTCCGTCTTGTCGCGGGTAAACGGCATCTTCACCGCTACTACAATTTCACCGAGTCTCTCGTTGAGACAGCGCCCAGATCGTTAGGCCATTCGTGCAGGTCGGAACTTACCCGACAAGGAATTTCGCTCGATTTTTCTCTCTTCTGTTTCCAAAAGAGTCGGACTCTAACTTGGTCTGTTTCTATTCATTTGTTCTTTTAGATGTTGAATCTCCTTTAGTCCGGCTTTTGTTAAATGCTTTTTACTTTGCATTTTCAAAAGTACCTTTCTAAAACGTTTGAACTCAACATACTTGATTGTCTTCAGCTGATGCTTTTCAAAAAATGGAATGATTTTTTCCATTAAATGATTTAAATCTCTCACTCGATAAGCCATTCGATCTTCATGGTTAGTTCTCACCACACCACAACCAAAGAATGCCTTTAGAGCATAAAGTATTTTTACATCTCGCTTGTGTTGCACGACAGTGAATTCTGGCAATACTTGCCACCCTAGTTTCATTTCTTTATGTCCATTAATAGACACATGAAAACATCCTTCACCATCGACGAACCCAACAATCCATTGTGCTTCTAACTTCATTTAACAAACCCCAAACATTTGGTCTCTGAGGATTCTGGATATTTCATATCCAGCCTTTCCTGCGGATTGTCCCCATCTTTTATTAGATTTTTACTGTTGATCATACTCAACGAGTACCAATAAACTCTAGAGGATTTTCCCGCATATAGTTTGATTTTACTAAGGCTTGCGTTTAAAAACCTTAGGACCGTTATAGTTACGGCCGCCATTCACCAGGGCTTAAATTCAGAGCTTTGCGGTAAACCGCTAACCCCTCCTTTTGACCTTTTGGCATTGGGCAGGCTTCACACCATATACTTCCACTTAACGTGTTTGCATAGTGCTGTGTTTTTGTTAAACAGTCGCCTGGGCCATTTATCTGCGGCCGCTCCATGCGCTAAGCGCTAGGCTTAGTACATAAAGCGGCTTCCCTTCTTCCGAAGTTACAGGAACATTTTGCCGAGTTCCTTAACGAGAGTTCTCTCGCGCGCCTGAGAATATTCTTCTTGTCCACCTGTGTCGGTTTTGGTACGGTCGCCATCAGCAGCTAGAAGTTATTTCTTGGAAGCCTCACGCCACACCTTCGCTTCCCCTTGCGGTTCCACTTGATCCCTACCTAGGATTATGCTAGCGGATTTACCTGCTAGCCACCCTCATAGGTCTACGAGCATCCAACGGCTCGCGTGCTTAATTTACTTCGTCACTCCATTGCTATTGCTTTAGACGGCTCAGGAATATTTAACCTGATTCCCATCGACTACGCCTTTCGGCCTCGCCTTAGGGGCCGGCTAACCCAGGGAAGACGAGCTTTACCCTGGAAACCTTAGACTTTCGGCGAGGGAGATTCTCACTCCCTTTATCGTTTACTTATGCCATGCATCTTCACTAGTTACCACTCCACTGCTCCTTTCAGTACAGCTTCTACGTAGTAACTACGCTCTCCTACCGCGTCATTATTACTAATGACACCCGTAATGTCGGCTCTATGCTTTAGTCCCATGTATTATCGGCGCGAAGTCTCTCGATTGGTGAGCTGTTACGCACTCTTTAAATGATGGCTGCCTCTAAGCCAACATCCCAACTGTCTGTGAAACTTCACTTCCTTACTCACTTAGCATAGAATTTGGGGCCTTAATTGACGGTCTGGGCTGTTCCCCTCTCGACTATGAAGCTTATCCCCCACAGTCTATCTCCCGGTTAATCTTATGGTATTCGGAGTTTGGTTCCCTTTGGTAGACCGGTAGGTCCCCGCGTGGATCCAGTGCTCTACCCCCATAAAATTTATAACCGAGGCTAACCCTAAAGTTATTTCGGAGAGAACAAGATATTTCCAAGTTTGATTGGCCTTTCACCCCTATCCACAGCTCATCCAAAACTTTTTCAACAGTTACTGGTTCGGTCCTCCACAAGGTGTTACCCTTGCTTCAACCTGGCCATGGATAGATCACTTGGTTTCGTGTTTATACCGGATGACTATGTCGCGCTTATCACACTCGCTTTCGCTACGGCTACGGAACGTTAGTCCCTTAACCTTGCCATACAGCATAACTCGCTGGCTCATCATGCAAAAGGCACGCCATCAGCCATATCTCTAAAAGAGACATAGGCCTCTGACCGCTTGTAAGCTACTGGTTTCAGGTTCTATTTCACTCCCCTAACAGGGGTTCTTTTCACCTTTCCCTCACGGTACTGGTTCACTATCGGTTATCGACTAGTATTTAGCCTTAGAGAGTGGTCTCTCTGGATTCAGACCGGGTTTCACGTGTCCGGTCCTACTCAGGTGGTAGCTCGCTAAATGAGCCTATTTTCGCCTACGGGGCTTTCACCCTGTTTCGCTCCTCTTTCCAAAGGATTCGACTAATAGGTCTTTTAACTTTATTGCTACTCCTACAACCCCGTTAGAAAAAATTCTAACGGTTTAGGCTGGTTCCCTTTCGCTCGCCGCTACTAAGGAAATCACTGTTGTTTTCTTTTCCTGCGCTTACTGAGATGTCTCACTTCAGCGCGTCTCGCTTTCCTATCCTATGAATTCAGATAGGAATGATAGATGTTTATCATCTACCGGGTTTTCCCATTCGGATATCTCCGGTTCAAAGCCTTTTTCCGGCTCCCCGAAGCTTTTCGCAGGTTAACACGTCCTTCATCGCCTGTCGATACCTAGGCATCCACCAATAGCCCTTAAAATCTTGATTTTTGATCGTTTATCCTCAAACGCCTTTTAGTATATATGAATATTGTATAATTACCCTTATATTCTACTTGTATTCTGAATCTATCCAGATATTAACAGTGAAAAACAAGAGACAAGCTTCGTTAAACATTTGCTCAACCTAAGAACTAAGAGCTAAAAGCTCTTAAGTGTCCTTAAAGGAGGTGATCCAGCCCCACCTTCCGATAGGGCTACCTTGTTACGACTTCATCCCAGTCATCGGCCTCACCTTCGGCGCCTCCGTCCTTGCGGTTCGGTCAGCGACTTCGGGTTAGACCAACTTCCATGATGTGACGGGCGGTGTGTACAAGACCCGGGAACGTATTCACGGCGTTATTGCTGACACGCCATTACTAGCAATTCCAACTTCATGTAGCCAAGTTGCAGACTACAATTCGAACTGAGATCGGCTTTCTAGGATTTGCTTCACCTCACGGCTTCGCTGCCTTCTGTACCGACCATTGTATTACGTGTGTAGCCCCAGACATAAGGGCCATGCGGACTTGACGTCATCCTCACCTTCCTCCCGGTTAACCCGGGCAGTCTCATTAGAGTTCCCACCTTTACGTGTTGGCAACTAATGATAAGGGTTGCGCTCGTTGCGGGACTTAACCCAACACCTCACGGCACGAGCTGACGACAGCCATGCAGCACCTGTACAGATCCCCCGAAGGGCTAATACATCTCTGTATTATCGATCTGCATGTCAAGCCTGGGTAAGGTTCTTCGCGTTGCATCGAATTAAACCACATAATCCACTGCTTGTGCGGGTCCCCGTCAATTCTTTTGAGTTTCACCCTTGCGAGCGTACTCCTCAGGCGGCATACTTATCGCGTGCGCTTCGACACAGCTAGGGTTGAGCCTAACTACGTCTAGTATGCATCGTTTACGGCAAGGACTACCAGGGTATCTAAGCCTGTTTGCTCCCCTTGCTTTCGCGCCTCAGCGTCAGGTCTAAGCTAGAAAACCGCTTTCGCCACCGGTGTTCTTCCATATATCTACGCATTTCACCGCTACACATGGAATTCCATTTTCTCCGCCTATCCTCCAGCTATTTAGTTTCAAGTGCAGCTCCACGGTTGAGCCGTGGAATTTCACACCTGACTTAAATAGCCGCCTACGCGCCCTTTACGCCCAGTAAATCCGATTAATGCTTGTACCCTCCGTATTACCGCAGCTGCTGGCACGGAGTTAGCCGGTACTTCTTTACCTGGTACCCTCAAATTAGCCTATTATTTATAAGCTTCTCTTGTTCCCAAGCGAAAGAACTTTACAACCCGAAGGCCTTCTTCGTTCACACGGCGTCGCATCGTCAGGCTTTCGCCCATTGCGAATGATTCTCGACTGCAGCCTCCCGTAGGAGTCTGGGCAGTGTCTCAGTCCCAGTGTTGGCGGTCAATCTCTCAATCCGCCTAGACGTCCTAGCCTTGGTGAGCCGTTACCTCACCAACAAGCTGATATCCCATGAGCTCTTCTTCTACCACTAGGTCTTACGATCCCCACTTTTGATAAAAACAAGATGCCTTGTTTTTACCTCATCCGGTATTAGCGGCCGTTTCCAGCCGTTATTCCAGAGTAGAAGGTAGATTACCCATGTATTACTAACCCTTCCGCCACTAATAAAGGTGCAAGCACCCTTATTCGTTCGACTTGCATGCCTCATCCACGCCGTCAGCATTCAATCTGAACCAAGATCAAATTCTCAAATAAAAATTTGATTTGTATAAAAATTTTTGACGGCGAACAAAAAATAAATTTTGTTCGCACAAACATTTACTTTGGCTTGTCTCTTTTATTTCACTGTCAATATATCACAACAACTCACAGGTTGTCTGTTTCAAACGTGACGTACACATTTAAAGTAGTAACAACATACGCTATTTGCAAAATTATGCGCAACACAAAACTAGAAAGTTTTTTTTCACGACGATAAATTCATAGCAAAAATCGTGCCAAAATTATCTTTTACAATTAAATAATAAATTTATTTTCATTTTTTTCTATGATTCAAACTGCCCTTTACAGATTGGTTTGAGCGAGATTTTTCCTATACAAGAAAAAATTTTCTTAAGTATAAATGAAATTTTTATTGATCTTTTAAAAGAAAAATAATTATTGTCATGAATGAACATAAGAAACTTTGTTATTGCATGGTTTATTTTTCCGAATGAAGCCATCAAGTAATGAAGTAAAATGGGTAGCTGGCAATGCTATCTATAATTTAAAAACAACAAATTCGGAGAGATAATTATGAAATTGAATCTTTCATTTAAAAAGGTGTTAATGACATCAGTTGCCGCATTGCTAGGATTTGCAACAATGTCATATGCAATGCCTAAAGGCCCGAAAAGTGTCTCTCGAGCAGTAGATAACTGTGAAGAGACATCACCTGGCCCTTTTGCATTTAATTATGCAAAAGACATTGGACTAACATGCCCAAGTGATTTTTATGCATATGGTGAATTCTTACTCATGCTCGCAAGCGAAGATGGGTTGGACTATGCCATTACAAATAACAATGGTACAGAAAACGTTCCATTAACAAATGGTGACGTTCAAGGTCTTTCAACAGGAAGCCATGACCTAGACTGGAGCAAAGGTTTCAGAATTGGTTTTGGATTCTACATGGGACATGATGCGTGGAACATTGATGCTCGTTGGACTTATTTAAGACCAAGAGATCAAGCTTCTGCAGCTGTTAGAAACCCAACTGTACTTGTTCCATTGCACTTAACTCCATCAGTTAACATTAGCCAAACCAACGCTAATGCTTCAATGAAATGGAGAGCAAAACACAATACATTGGATTTAGCTTTAGGAAAACCATACCATGTAAGCAGACTCTTTATCTTCAATCCTTTTGCAGGTGTTAGAGCTACTTGGCTTGATCAAAATATGACCTATCGTTATTCAGGTGATATCAACGGTCATGATGGTATCAAAGTACACCATTCTTGTGACTACTGGGGTGTTGGTCTACGCGGTGGCGCTGGATCAGAATACTTATTAGGCGCTGGTTGGAACTTATTTGCTAACCTATCAATGTCAATGCTCTATGGTAAATGGAATGTTACTCAAAACATCCCAATAGCTAACGCAGGCATTGAGTTAGACAATGATTTTTATGGGGTAACACCTAACTTAGAATTAGCACTTGGTATTAATTGGGCTAATTTCTTTGCAAAAAACAAATACAGAATTGCTTTAAGCTTAGCTTATGAATTCCAACAATGGTGGAAACAAAACCGCACATGGAGATTCTATGGTGACGGTTCAGGCGCTGGCGCTGCTGCTACATCTGGTATCGCTTCCTCCTCACCAGTTGTTCATGGCGACTTAGCTTATAACGGTTTTGCTTTCAAACTACAACTAGACTTCTAATTGTAGCTTTAAAAGCAACTGAATTCAAAGGCCTCTTTATGAGGCCTTTTTTTTTGACTTAATCTATTCGAAAACCTCTTTATTATAAATAAAATAATTTTTGTTAATTTTTAATTAATGTATATCGTGATACAATTTCAAAGATTAATTCAATAAAAAGGTTTGATTATGGCTAGTAGAGCTACCGATGTGGCAGTTAGGCATCCAACAGGTTCAATCATTATGTCCTCTAGAACCCAAACAAGCATTACCTCAATAATGGCAAAAAAACTTGTTGCAGCATTAACCGATTCGAATAAATTAACTATTCAGATAAATTGTAGCCTTGTCTACGTTGACGAGGATGGCAACCTTTTTAAAGGATTTCCTAAGCTAACTACAGAGTTTGATTACACTAGAGTAGGAGATTCTTTAACACTAGAAAAAGCCAATGACATTGCACGTATATGTTTTCAAGACATGCAGGAAATCATTAATGAGGCCCCTGCTACTAAATTAATTGAAGATAGAGAATATCGACGTGATTATTTTACATGCAGTGTTAATATCCGCTGTCTTGATCTTGAGGGACGAGTAAAAGGCACCTTATCTATTGTAGGATTACAACAAAAAATCGAAGTTATAGCAAACACAGATGTTGCTTCTGTTACATCTATAACAGAAGGTAGTGGTGGTGCTGCTTCAGCTATGGACGCTGTAGATTAATCGTATGATTGCACTAGAATACAAGCATCATTAAAAGATAAAAGGCCAGCCCAGCTAAAAAGCTGGTTAGTGCTGTTAGTGAAATCTTTCTGAAATACCAGATAAAATCAATTTTTTCTAATCCCATCAGTGCCACACCGGCAGCAGAACCAATAATTAAAATGCTGCCCCCTGTTCCTGCTGCATAAGCAATCATATCCCATATAGGAGAGTCTGTAGGATAGATTTCTAAAGGATACATGCCCATACAAGCCGCAACTAAAGGAACGTTATCTACGATAGCAGATAACATACCTATTATCGCTGCAATAACAGCTTGATTATTGATATGCGTATTTAGCCAAAGAGCTAAGTTCTTTAATATACCAACAATTTCAAGCGTATTGATACATAATAAAATTCCTAAGAAAAATAGTACTCCCGATGTATCTATACGTGTTAGTACATGTGGTATACGCAAAAATTGTCGATGTTCATGTTTGTGATGCATGAGATCTGTAATTAACCATAATATGCCCAAGCCTATCAAGATTCCCATAAAAGGAGGCAGTCCTGTAATACTTCTGAAAATAGGGACAAAGATCAATGCAGAAAGCCCACAAATTAAAACTGTTTTAGCACCTGGTTCCGGTTTATGGTGTGCTAAAGAAGATATCTTGTCATACTTACCATATAACTGCAGACTAAGTAAAATTAGTGCTACAATCAAAGAAAATAAACTGGGGAAAAATAACGATTTCATGATCGACAGCGTAGTTATCTGTTGATTGATCCAGAGCATTGTTGTCGTCACATCCCCAATAGGTGTCCAGGCACCACCTGCATTAGCAGCAATGACAATGGCAGATCCTAAAATAGCACGGTCTCGTTTATCATCGATTATCTTACGCAGTAACGATACCATCAATATGGTAGAAGTTAAGTTATCTAAAACAGCAGATAAGAAAAATGTAAACATCCCCACAATCCACAGCATTTTGCGCTTGGATGTTGTCTGGATATTATCTGTGATAATTTTAAATCCTTTATGTAGATCAATGAGTTCTACTAATGTCATCGCTCCTAAAAGAAAAAAGATGATTTGTGAGGCCTGACTTAAATAGTGATCGATAATATTGGGATCAAAGGCAGGATTTCTATTTTCAGAAACAAATAGCAGTGCCCATGTTACTGCAGCGGTTAATAGAGCTGCAGCGGTTTTATTTACTTTGATGTAATATTCAAAGATAATAGCTAAATATCCCAATATAAAAATACAGCCTATCAAAATATGAAATGGAGCTAGATCAGTCATTCGTTTTCGCCTCTAATTCCTGATTGAACGATATCGTGCATTCTTATCAAACCTACCAACTGTTGATTTTCAAGCACGGGTAATACGGTAACTAATTTTTGATTGCTTTCCATAATATTAAGCGCTTCTAATGCTAACAAATTAGGAGATACAAATTTAAAATTTGAGGTCATCACATCTTTCATTTTCTTATCTAAAAATTTGGACTGATATTTTTCTATAATACGTCTAAGATCACCATCTGTAAAAATGCCAAGCAGCTGTTTATTATTATCTGATACTAATATCGACCCACATTGCTTTGCAGAAAGAATGGGCAAGATATCCATTACAGTTTGCTCTTCAGTGCACAAAGGCAGCCCCTCATAAGGAAGCATTAAATCTTTAACTTTTAAAAAACTTTTCTTACCGATATTTCCCGAAGGATGATTATGCGAATACTCATCAAAAGTGATTTGTTTCTTTTGCATGACTAGCACAGCTAAAAGATCACCAAACATCAATTGCAATGCAGCAGATGTCGTGGGAGCTAAATTAAAAGGACACAATTCCCTTTGAAGCGGTAATAATATAGCTTGATCGGATAATTTCTCTAATTGCGAATGCTGATGTGATACAATAGACAAAATTTTTGCCTTTCTTTGTCTTAAAAAAGGAATGAGATCTACAAGCTCCTTTGTGTCTCCTGATTTACTCAAAAAAATCACTAAGTCATTGGATTCCACTAAGCCGATATCGCCGTGCAGCGCTTCACTAGCAGATAGAAAGAACGCTTTTGTTCCTGTAGAGACAAAAGTCATAGCTAATTTTTTTGCAATAAATCCACTTTTTCCTACTCCTGTAAAAAACAGTGTTCCAGAACAAGAAAGAATTTGGTCTAAAGCTATTTGGACCTTTTTTTTATCAATGCTATCGAAGAAATAATCTATCGATTGTTTTTGCTGAGAAAACAACGTATCAATCATAGCAATCCTATTTGCAGCATTACTATAGCAGAAGGATAATTAATCTATAAGGAGATCTTTTTCTAAAATTGACTTTATTTGGTTGAGAAACTGACAACCATAAATCCCATCAAGTACACGATGATCAAATGTTAAACTCACATTAACCATCTGACGGATTTCGGTCTGATCATCTTCCATGACTGCAACCCTTTTTACAATGGCTCCAAGACCAATAATCGCTACTTCAGGGTATCGAATAATGGGAATGCCTATTGTCGTGCCGGTCATGCCATAATTAGTTAAGGTAATGGTCCCCTCTGAAACATCTGACAAAGCAAGCTGATTCGATCTTGCTTTCTGTGCTAAAGCAGCAATCTGTTTTGCAATATCACTTAAACCCAAAGAATGGCATGTTTTTATTACAGGAACTTGCAACCCATTTTCTACGTGAACTGCAAAACCTAAATTAACAAATTGTTTTACAATAATAGTATCGTCATCTAACGAGCTATTGATTAAAGGGAATTCTTTAATCGCCTTGCATATTGCACGGGCGACAAAACTTGTAATAGACAGTTTAGCGTGATTCTTTGATAAAAACGCTTCTTTTTCTTTTTGAATAAGGTTTAAAACATCCGTGACATCTACTTCAGTAATTACCGTAGCATGAGGAGCTCCATAAAAAGATTTTACCATATTATCCGCAATTTGCTTGCGCATTTGGCTCATCTTAATACGCTGATGACCTTCTATATATGTAGATGAAGCGCTACTTTGCTGTTTAGAATCAATATAGTTTTGTAGATCCTTTTTTGATAACCGGCCATGTGATGTCGGTATTTTCTGCAACTCTTCTAAAGAAATATGGTTTTCTTTTGCAAGACGCATCACAGCTGGTGAGAAAAAACTCTCTTCAGATTGGTCTTGTGTTTTAGGTTTTTCGTTTGGCTCTGTGCTAATTTTCACTAACGGTTGATCAACTTCTACCACTTCCTCTAGCTGCACATATTTTTCTACAAGAATTCCAGATACCGGCGAAGGAATCTCGCTATTTACCTTATCTGTAGATACTTCAAGAATTGGCTCATCTTTTTCAACATGATTGCCTATTTCCTTTAACCATTTAATAACCGTTGCACTGACAATACTTTCACCTAATTTAGGCAATCTAACTATAAATCCTTCAGCCACAAAAAATTTCCTTGAAACAAAATTTTTTTTATTTACTTCTCAATAATTATTAACTCTCTGAGCTATTTTTTCAACCATGTTCTTAAATCGATTTTCCCCCTGCAAAATATCTAAGTGTAGCACTGCATAAGTAATAGGCAGTGAAAAGGTTATGCCCTTTGGGAGTTTTACAAAATCTTTATGGGTACATATCAACATCTCTGCCCCCAGGTTTTTTGCAGAGGTAGAAAATTTTTTTAATATTTCCAGATCAAATATGCCATGGTCTCGCAATATATATTGATTTACCAGCTCTATGCCTAATGCGGCAAGTTGTTTAAAAAAACGATTGGGATGTGCAATGCCGCAAAACACTGCTGCTTTTTTGGGCATTTGCTTAACCAATCTATTGGTTTTATTTTTCAATCCTAGAATTTTGCGTGTAAAAATCACATAAGGAACGGATTTAAGTCTGTATAGATAAGGTTTCAACTGCTTCAAAGATTGTTTGTCTTCCAAGAAAATAGCAAGTAGATCGGCTTTTTGGATTGCAGCAAAGGGCTGTCTTAGAATGCCTCTTGGCATTACAAATTGTTTTCTCAAAATTTCTTCCCCGTGCAAAGCAATGATCTGTAAGTCTTTTTGTAGCTTTTCATATTGCAAACCATCATCTAAAAGCAAACAACTAGCTTCAAGTTCTTTGGCCATATTGGCGCTTAGATAGCGATGTTTACCTACAAAAATAAATGCTTCAGGAATTAAATCACTTAGCATAGCTGCTTCATCACCTACTAATAGCCATGAAGGAATCACCCCCTCTTTTTTGTGAACTAAAATAGGACTTGTGCTTTTCTCAGCTAAAGATAAATAGCCTCTTGTAGCAATGGCTACTTTATTGGGAATTTGTTGCATGAGTTTTTCAGCTAATAATGCTGTAAGCGGAGTTTTCCCACTGCCCCCTGCTGTGATATTACCTATGCTTATCACAGGCAAAGCAGCTTTATGACGATAAAATATATGCCATGCATAACCCTTATTTCTTATCCATGCACCTGCTATCCAAAGCCAGCTCAAAACTCTCAATAGTCCTTTTAAAGGTAAGTACTGCCATCCTTTTGGATTCGAGCGAAGAAAATGATCAAACAATACAAACAGACGATTTTTCATCGATTTGACGAGGCGGAAACCCTCGGCTTTAGCCGTAGGGAGGAAACCTCGCTCCTTTTTTTTTGCTTTAATTCCTGTTTTAACATATACTTAACCTTTTCCCATAATGGGAAGTGCTATTGTTGGCAAAAGACACCCGATCCAAAAAAGGGCAAACAGCTTAAGCCTTAAGACAATCGCCAAAAAGCTTTTTAAATTTAACCTTTCGGCCTTGAGCCGTGAAGGCGGGGCCGACGGGAAACCAGTAAACCGGCCCGAATTAGGTTTGTTTTGCATCTTTTGCATTTTCTTACCTAAAAGCCCCTGGCTTTAGCCATGGGGTAGTTTACACTAATAAAGGCTGCGTCTTATTAACTGAAATTTTCTTCTCCGTGTTAGCATAAAAAAGTTGTTGTTCTACCATTTCAACAACAATATGTAGAGCCGTCATATGCGCTTCTTGTATTCTATCAGAAGTATTAAACCCTTCAACAATCCATTCTAGATCACAAAGTCCTTTCATTGCCCCACCTGTTTTGCCTAAAAATGCAATGGTAGCTAACTTTTGTTTTTTTGCCTGAAGGACAGCATTGATTAAGTTTTGAGAATTCCCACTGGTGCTAAGGGCGATAAATACATCACCCGGCTGTCCTAACGCTTCAATGCCACGAGAAAAGACATACTCATATCCTGTATCATTGGCAACACATGACATATGTCCTGGATCTGCTAATACTAGTGCTGCTAATGCTGCTCTTTGCTTTCTATAATATCCACTAAACTCTTCACAAACATGCATTGCATCGCAAAGACTTCCCCCATTTCCTGCTGCTAAAAGTTTGTTTTTATTAGAAAAAGCACTGGATAATATTTCAGATGTTTTTTCGATAAAGCGTATTACTTTTTCTTCTTTTAATACATTAATTGCACGAATAGCTTCCTCTACAGAATAGTTAATTTTCTTTTTCATATTTTTTTCATGGCTTTAATTTTCAGCTAAGTTTTATAGTCTAATCCCTTGAATAAATCTAGCAAAAAGCAGGCTTTATATGAGCTATACCTTGACATTGGGAAGCAAAGCTCCTGACTTTTCTTTAATAAATACGGAAAAAAAAACCTACTCCTTAAAGGATTTTGCAGATCACAAAGGACTAGTTATTTTCTTTACTTGTAATCACTGTCCTTATGTTACTTCTTCAGATCCCTTAACCAGTGAAGTCGCAAAAAAATATCAAAAATATAACATCGGCTTTGTAGCTATTAACTCAAATAGTGAACATACCTATAAAGAAGACTCTTTCGATAATATGGTAAATCGGATGAAAGAGCAGCAGTTCCCTTGGATATATCTACATGATCAAACTCAAGAAGTAGCAAGAAGATATGGAGCCCTACGTACGCCTCATTTTTTTCTTTTTAATAAAAAACGAGAATTAATCTATACCGGTCGAGGGCTTGACAATCCTTTACATCCAGAAAAAAGTCATACCAATGATCTTGAAAAAGCTTTAGAAGAATTTGTACATGATAAAACCATTTCCGTGCCCTTAACCAACCCCATCGGTTGTAATATAAAATGGGAAGGAAAAGACACTCACTGGATGCCACCGGAGGCTTGCGATATCGTATGAAAGTGATAAAAAAAATAAAAAAATTATTGCCACCACCGATTCAAGTTTCTCATGGAGAATATTCCATGATTTTTTCTTCTCATGATGATCTATCAAAACCTACGGACTCATTGATTAGTCTCAGCTTGCAAGCGATTTCGCATGCTATGCAAACCGATCTTTCTTCTTTATCAACAAGACTCAATCAGCCTCCTTATTATCCCGATATCTGGCCGGGCGAACACTATAAATTGCTTGCAGGTTTCGTCAAAACACTCTCAGCAAAAACTATTATAGAAATCGGAACTGCTACCGGTCTTTCAGCGCTTGCATTAAAAAAACACTTAAGCAATGACGGGATCATCCATTCTTTTGATCTCTTCGATTGGGATACACATAAAGAAACAATATTAACGGATAAAGATTTTGAAGATGGCCGTCTTGTCCATCATCAAGCAGACCTTTCTGATGATGAAGTGTTTAAACAATATGCACCTTTGCTTCAAAAAGCGAATTTGATATTTATCGATGCCACACACGATGGTCACTTAGAAAAGCGTTTACTTGATCTTTTTTCTACGATCAAGTTCAAATACAAACCACTTTTTATCTTTGACGATATTCGAGTGTTTACCATGCTAAAGATGTGGCGTGAAGTAAGATTGCCTAAATTAGATCTCACCTCATTCGGTCATTGGTCAGGAACAGGAATTGTAGAAGCTATTTAGTCAAAAATTTTGCCACTATCTGGGCCATTTCATCCGGTTTTTCTAATAAAGACATGTGCCCCACCCCTTTAATGATTTGTAGTTTGGCATGAGGGATATGTTCTTTTAGATACTGAGCTTCTTCTAAAGAAAAAAAGCCGTCAAATTCATTATGCACAATGAGAGTATCCGCCGTAATTTCAGGTAAGCGTTTTGTAATATCCATATCATTGATGATCGCTTTGGCTTGAGTGATATAAAGTTCCTTTTTCATATCCTTTTGCATTTTTTTAACCATTTCATCGATTCTATCTTTATTCTTAGCTTTTTCATAAATCGCCGCTGATCTTAAATTGGACTGAAATACATCTAGATGACCACCTTGTACTTCCTTGATCATTCCTGTTAAAAACTCTTTCACATTAGGATTGGGTCTTGCCCATCCCCCGATTACAACAAGTTTCTCAACGCGTTTTTTAGCTTTTGCAGCCACCGCTAAAGAAGCCCATGCCCCAATAGAATGTCCAGCAATACAGAAATGTTCAGGAGCTTTTTTTAATACAAATGATACGATTTCATCTAGATGATCATGCTCAACTAATAACACCTTGCAATCATATTCTTTCTTTACCGTGTCAATAACTGTTTTCCAAAGATCCTTGTTGTAACTGAGACCTGGAATTAATATTAATGTCTTCTTCATCGATTTGACGAGGCGGAAACCCTTGGCTTTAGCCGTAGGGAGGAAACCTCGCTCCTTTTTTTTTGCTTTAATTCCTGTTTTAACATATACTTAACCTTTTCCCATAATGGGAAGTGCTATTGTTGGCAAAAGACACCCGATCCAAAAAAGGGCAAACAGCTTAAGCCTTAAGACAATCGCCAAAAAGCTTTTTAAATTTAACCTTTCGGCCTTGAGCCGTGAAGGCGGGGCCGACGGGAAACCAGTAAACCGGCCCGAATTAGGTTTGTTTTGCATCTTTTGCATTTTCTTACCTAAAAGCCCCTGGCTTTAGCCATGGGGTAGTTTACATAGATAATCCTAAGTTTAAAACTCTATTTTGCTAATCATCTCTTTTATAAGATCAGCAGATTTCTTAAATTGATTTAATTCTTCATCAGCTAATTTTACGGGTAATATCTTCTTAACACCCTGCTGGCCTACTACTGATGGCAAGCTTAGACAAACATCTTTTACGCCTAAATGATCTTCAATAAGGCTTGAAATAGGAAGTACACTATTTTCATCGCGCAAGATAGCTTCTACAATTCGGGTAACGGATACGGCGATACCATAAGCCGTAGCGCCTTTTGCCTTAATAATTTCTCCAGCAGCATCTCTGACTTGCTGATGGAATTGTTCCAACCGCTTTTTGTAATTAGAAGGATCTTTTTGCTGAATCAATTGCTGAACCGGAACCCCTCCGATTCTAGATAAACTCCACGCCGCAACCTCAGAATCTCCATGTTCACCAATCACATACGATTGAATACTTCCTGGGTTGATGGATAAATATTCTCCTAGTACAAATTTTATACGTGAGCTATCTAATAGTGTGCCGGATCCGATGACTCGGTTAGCTGGGAGTTTTGACATTTTTAAGGCTAAATAAGTCAGTATATCGACAGGATTTGATACAATAAGTAATATGGCATGCGGAGCAAGATAAGGCATAATCCCTTGGATGATCCCTTTCATCAATTTACTATTTGTATTGAGTAAATCTAAACGTGTTTGACCAGGTTTTTGTTTAATCCCCGCAGTGATAACAATGATATCTGCATCCTTGCAGTCTTCATATTCCCCATCATAGATCTCTGTTGGATGAAGTAAACTAACCGCATGATTTAGATCCATGGCTTCGCCTTTAGCCTTATCTTTATTCACATCGATAAGAACCATTTCTCTAGGTACATTATGTAACAATAAAGAAAAAGCGCAGGCGCTTCCTACACCGCCCATGCCGACGACGACGACTTTAGCACGCTTATCCATGTATCCCCCGTTTTTTTCTATTTAACAGGAATGAAAATTTTTGGATAGAAACGATCTGGAATTTTTATATTTAATGAAATTTTTTTTTGTGTAACAGGATGTTTAAATGTAAGCGCCTTAGCAAATAAACATATGTGCGTACAAGTAATTTTAGAATGATATTTTTCATCACCAATAATTGGATGCCCTATATGGCTAAATTGCGCTCTTATTTGATGATACCTGCCAGTGATTAAGTTGATGATCATTTCGCTAGCTTTTGAGTTGGAACGTTTACATCTATATTCTAATTCAGCAAGTTTGGCGCCTGGTTTTGGCTGATCAAATACTTTTGCTTTATGTTCTAATTTAACCAAATAATGAGATAGCGTTGCTTGTTTGGGCTCTAGCTCACCTTCCACAACTGCTCTATACTCCCGTATAATTTCTTGATTACGCATTTTTTCATTCATTCTAGAAAGAGCTTTTGATGTTTTGGCAAACAAAACTAATCCTCCCACTGCTTTATCCAATCGATGAATAGGTGATAAAAAAGCTTTGGGTTTTTGATATTTCTTTTGCAGATAAATTTTGGTTAGGGTTTCTAAATCTTCTGATGAACCTTCCGTGGGCTGTGTTAACAAACCAAAAGGTTTTTCAACGCAGATAAGGTGATTATCCTCAAAAATGATATTAAGATCGCTGTCTGAGTACTTCATATAATAAAATCGTTGTCGCTGAACCTACATTCAAAGAATCAGCGCTTCCTCTCATGGGGATGCGCACCATGATGTCAGCGTGTTTTTTCCACTCCTCAGAAATACCATATTGCTCAGTACCAACAATAAGTGCTACTGATTTGGTAAAGTCTGCGTCGGTATAAAGCCTCTTGGCATCGGGTGAAGAAGAGGCAACCAGCACCTTATGTTTTTTAAAAAGAGCGATAGCTTCATTTGATGATAGCTCAAAAATGGGCTGAGTAAATAAAGTGCCCACACTTGCCCTAACCACATTTGGATTAAAAAGATCTGTGCACGCATCACATACAATTACCCCATCAACTGCCGTAGCATCGCAAGAGCGTAAAATGGTGCCTAGATTTCCTGGCTTTTCAATACTTTCACAAACTAAATAAAAACCGTTTTTCTTTGTTGCTAATAAATGGTTTAATTGATCCTTTCCCTCATGAAATTGATTGGCTACAGCAAGCAAACCATCCGGCCGATCGCGATAGGAAAGTTTTTGAAATACTTTTTCAGAACAATATAGTACTTGCGCGTTTTGCAGCGCAATTTTTTGGATTAACCTCGGCTCATTGTTTTTTAAGAAAAATTTTTCACATACAAAAAGCGTTTCTATGCTAACAGGCTTTTCCAAACTACGAACTAGCTCGCGATATCCTTCAATTAAAAATTGATCGGTTTGTTTTCTTGCTCTTCTTTCTTTCAATGAAAGCGCTTTTTTGACCTTTTCGTTCGACAGGCTAGAAATATCTATCGGGGTGTCCATATCGCTCCATAACCACAAGGAAGATCAAAAGACGATATTGATCGAATTAACATCTCACTTTCTTTAATCGTTCCCTTGCCAAGTACTTGATCTAGTAAATTATGTAATACCGTTGGTGTAAACCCAAGCGTATGAGTAGTAAATGCAACAAATAAAGGGTTTTTAGATAACACCTCTTTACATAGCTGGAGTAAAGCGACTATATCTTCTTCAATTTTAAATACTTCATTTTTAGATCCCCTACCAAAAGTAGGAGGATCTAAAATGATTCCATCGTAATAATTTTTTCTTTTGGCTTCACGTTTCAAAAATTTGCGTGCATCATCTTCTATCCAACGAATAGAATCTGAAGCAAGATGATTAAGCTTAGCATTTTCTTTGGCCCAATCAATAGAGGGTCTGGATGCATCGACATGACAGACAAATGCGCCTGATTTAGCAGCAGCGATTGAAGCGCCTCCCGTATAAGCAAAAAGATTTAATACTTTAGGCTGGTTTTGATTTTTTATGTGTTTAGCCAGCTCTTGCCATATCGATTGATGTTCAGGAAATACGCCTAAATGTCCAAAATCTGTTGGTTTGACCAAAAAAAGTATCCGGTTAATTTTAACATGCCAACTTTCAGGCAATTGGTTTTTCTGTTCCCATCGATTTTGTTCTTTTCTACTGAAAGTAGCTGTTGCCTTTTCCCATAATTCAGGATGCTTTTTTTGCCAAACAGCAATCGATGAAGGACGGGCTAAAAAAAACTCCCCCCATCGTTCTAATTTCTGCGCATCACCGGAATCCAATAGTTCATAATCTGAAGTCATAGGCATTTTTTTATATCTCTTTTAACCATTGCCATAGGCTAGCCAATGCAAAATTAGAGGCCATTTCAATGATCGCACTCCTGTTACCGGGGAAATGCAGTTGTTTTGCCAAAATTTTACCGTCTTTTTTTGCTATGCCAATACATACTGTGCCCACAGGTTTTTCTTTGCTTCCTCCAGTTGGTCCCGCTATTCCCGAAATCGCGATGGCATAATCGGCTTTGGTTATCTGAAATATTCCTTTTAACATCGCTTCCACAACCTGCGTACTTACCGTTCCATATTTCTGGATCAGTTTGTTATCTACCCGCAACACCTTTTCTTTTACTTCATTATCATAAGCAACAATAGAACCTAAAAAATAGGCAGAGGAACCGGGGATATGTGTGATTAAAGATGCCAAATACCCCCCACTGCAAGACTCGGCAAAAGCTACTTTAATCCCTTTTTTCGTCGCTTGATCATGAAATGCTCCAGCCACACTATAACAATCGTCAGGCAAGATATATTGCTTATATTTCCTTTCAATAGCCTGTTTCATTTTTGTTAGATGCTCTACTTCATCTACTGGTGCACTGAGACGCACAGTGACATGACTATAAGCCGGGTATATCCCCATTTTTATTATAGGAAATTGTTTTTTAATATCTTGCATAGCAGGTAATAATTCTATCTCACTCAGCAAACAAAAATGCAGCGTATACACTATTCGTTTAGTGGTTTTTTTAAGTTTTTTTTCGATCAAAGGCCAGGCAGCTTTTACCCACATCACTTTCATTTCATTGGGAACACCAGGCAAAAAAATAATTAATTTATGGTCTTTGGTAAAAGCAAAGCCCGGAGCAGTTCCTACTTCATTATCTAATAGAGTCGCTTGACTTGGAACGTGGGCCAATGCTTCATTTTCTTTACATTTTTTATAGCGTGATTCTATTGATGCTAAGACAGAATCCTTTTCTACTAGTTTATCATTAAACAGCTGACAAACTGCTTTTTTTGTGACATCGTCAAAAGTGGGGCCAAGCCCTCCAGTTACTACAATTACATCAGATCTATCCAAGACCTCTTGCAGCCCTTGCAGCAAGGCTTGATAATCATCAGATAATACTGTGTGTCTTGAAATTTCATAGCCTGCGGTATGTAAAAAATCACTTAAATATGCTGCGTTAGAATTGACTACTTGCCCAGCTAATACTTCATCTCCAATGGCAACTATTTCAATGTGCATGGATCTCCTTCTTTTTGCCAAAAGAAAGAATAAACAATAAAAATATTCCAAAACAAATCAAAGAATCCGCAAGATTAAATAATGGAAATCCATATTCCCCCATCTGCAAATAAAAATAATCGATGACATGACCATAAATAAAATAATCCAATACATTGCCAATGGCACCTGCTAAAACAAGTAAAAAAGCAAATTTCTTACTTTTGTCTTTTAGAAAATACAAATATGCAACTAACACTAAAATGATCATCAAGCGCATATAAAATAAAAAGTCGGAATATGAAGAAAACAACCCCCACGCAGCGCCTCTATTTGCAATATGATTGATAGATAATGTGCATCCGAAAAGATCTCTAAAAATCCCCACTCCCCCATATGGATAATACGGGTCTTTCCAGCTCATCATTGGGATATGCGTAAAGACATAACTTTTTATTGCCATGTCTAAAAAGACAAGGAAAATAAAGAAAAAAATCAGGCCATGTCCCTTTTGCAGAGAAGGCTGAATCGGATTAGGCGTAATTACCTTTTTCATATTGTTCTTGTGCTTGCACGGTCATCGTAGCATAGGGAATAGCTTCTAACCTTGCTTTTGGAATTTCTTTTCCGGATAGATCACAAACTCCATAAGTTCCTTCATCAATCTTTTCTAATGCTCTATCAATTTGTCTTAAAATAGAGCTTTCTTTATTCGTCACCTCTAAAGAAATCGTTTTATCAAAATCATCAGTTCCCTCATCCGCTTGATGCTGAGAATATCCTCTTGATTCTTCGGCTTCTTTCACCCCTTCTGTTACTGTATAAATAGATTGAGTGATTCTTTTTCTGAGGTCTACTAATTTTTTTCTAAACGTTTCTACTTCACTTTTCTTGAGTGCCATAAGTTTCCTCTTGGGTAAAAAATGATAAATTCTTTTGCCTTCTTCGTTGATCTTCCGGAACAATGGATTCGATGGCTTGCAATACTTCGTTGATGTCTTTATATCGTTTATATACACACGCAAATCTAATAAAGGCGACGATATCAGTGTCTTGAAGGTGCCGCATGACTAGCTCTCCCAGCTCTTGAGATGAAATCTCTCTTAGCTGTTTAGCTAATAATTCTGCCGTGATCTTATTGACAATAGCTCGCATTTGATCATGGCTAATACGAGAATGTTTGCAGGCAGCATCTAGTCCTTTTAACAGCTTTTCCTGCAGAAAATCTTCGTATGTCCCATCTCTTTTTTTCACTTGAAGGGTTAAATCAACCGTTTCAAATGTTGTAAACCGCTGCATACAATGAAGACATTCTCTTCGTCTTCTAATGGTATTCATCTCGGTTACATTTCTTGAATCTGTCACTTTAGATTCTGGATGATGACAAAATGGACACTTCACAATTCACTCATTTTTTTTTAACTATTCGATTCTTGTATGATTTTTACCAATTTTTTGTGAATAGTTTTTTTTCCTACTCTAAAAAAAATTTGAAAACTTGCTGCTAATATACCACAGAAATGAAAAGATAAAAAGCTCAAGAAATATCTTTGGGGAATAAAGCAATAGCGTAAATTGTTTCGTCATCAATCCCTTCAGCTTGCATCACAGGTACATGATGCCCCCAGACATATTCACAACGAAAAAGCACTGCCATGCGCAATATGATCAGTTCCTGCTCGTAAATAGAAATATTTAATAATTTTTTAGACTCAGCCCAATAAGGAAAAAATAATTGGGTTACTTCAGGACGTTGAAATAATACGCCAAATACATTGAATGGTGCATTTTCTCCTTTCAACGCTTCTCCCGGCAAGGCATCTAAACAGTCTTTATATTTCTCATTTAAAATATCTGGACTCAAAGGTTTTAAACGAATTGGATTTTCAACAGGTTTTTCCATAAAATATCTCCTTTGAAAATTTTTAGTTAGATTAAAGGACTGATCAGCCCTAAATTTTTCAAAACTTCATAAATCAGCACTCCTGAAGCTACTAAAAAGATAATGCTAAGCATCACTTTGCCTCCAGGAATAAATTGGGATTTCTGGTTATTTAAATAATAGCGTTTTTTCCATACCATAATCACAGGCATAATTCCAAAAAGAATGATGGTTGTAATCCCCCCAGCAAATTCAAGAGCTCTCACAAAAATATGAGAAATCGTTTGTGAAAATATAAATGTCGGTAGAAATATAGCTGCGCTAATTAAAAAACGATGGCTATGCCATTTTGTTCTATTGATGCCATCCGCAATAAAATCTAACAAACTCAATGCTACAGCAAAAAGAGAAGTCGCGATCGCAAAAAAGGTAAAATAATACGCCCAAAAAGTGACGTTTTTATTGTTTGTCAGCACAACAATTGGTTTTGTTGATAACTGTTCTAACTTATAGCTAGTGAGTATGCTTACCTCTCCTGTTGGAGGAACAATTTTTAATGTATGTCGAATCCACAAAAAATAAATCACAAAAGGAATCAGTGCGCCAATCAGCAAAGCAATACTAAGCCGTTTTTTATTGGGACCGAGATAATTTTTGATCGTAGGAAGCATGTTATGAAAACCAAACGCAATAACAAAAAAAGGTATGGCAACAAAAGCTAAATCCCATCTTTGATAATCCAAATATTCTGGATGCTTTATGCCACTACCCGTTGTTAACAAATAAAAATAAGTCACAAATAAACTAATCATACAAATGCGATTAAACTGATCGACAAATTTTGCTCCCAAATAGATTAAAAACGTTGAAACAAGACCTAAGAGTAAAGCACCTATCCAAAAAAGTGGTTTGATGCCTAAACCAATTAAAAATTCATTGACCATCTCTCCACCTTTATCAAGGTATGCAATGATGATGCAGTAAAACTGAAAAAGAAAAGTGATATAAATCACAATTTTTCCCCAAGAACCAATCGTTTTTTCTGCCAAAGTGATGAGATGCTTTTTTTCAGGATAAGCAAGCAGCACTTCTAAAATTAAAAATGCTGTAGACATCATAAATAACCAACACGATACAAAAATGACATTAGAAGGAATAAATCCAGAAAGCCCCGCAACAATTGGCATGAACAGCATGCCAACACCAATACTACAACCGGAGATGAGCAAGATAGCACCAAACACCGATCCTTTAAATCGTGAAAAAAATTGTGTGAGAGAAGACATAATAAATAATTTTTCTCAAAGAATACTCCCCTAAAGAAAAAAAATCTAAATAAATAACTTTTTCCCTTGAAAATCCATATTCAACATAAGAATTTTCAAGAAGCCCTTCTTCGTTAAAGTTACTTATCCTATTTATTTTAATTAGATAAATTTCCAATCATCAAAAAAATGAATAGAAATATTTTCCAGCATTTGACATCTGAAACAATATTTGCTAACGAAAAAATAAGAATGAATCAAAGAGTGTTCTTATGATACGTAAATTAGCTTCAGAAAAATATCGCTTATATTCTCGCAAGAAAAATCCTAATACAGGAAGACGAAGAAATTTGGGCACTTTTAATACATTGGCCGCTGCAAAAAAACATGAAAGAGAAATCCAATATTCAAAAAGCATCACTGAGTTTATTTTTATTCAAAAACACCTTGCGAAAATTTTAAATATTATATATTTTTAACAAATGTATAAATAATCCGTAGTTGAGCATTTTTGATGCAAAATAACGTACTGCTATTTTTATTGTTTTTTTCTTCCCTGTTGGGAGCACGATCCCTCCCTGAGCTAATGCCTTCCAAGTCGCAATCTACACCACCCAAAACTGTTTACATAAAAGGTATCACTGTTTACGGAAAAAAAGGAATCCTCGATATTACAAAAACAGGCGTACATCTTTACGATTTAAACATAACACCTAGAGAAGCTAGACACCTGAAATATATCTTACAAAAAAGATATTTGGACAAAGAGCTAAAGATAGCTACAATAGAAAATATTAAACATTCCATTTCTAGCTATTATCAAATCATTCGAAGACCCTTTATTGTGATTTCCATTCCCGATCAAGATATTACAGATGGTAAGTTAAAACTCTACGTTGAAGAAACTCGTGTCGGAAATATTCAAATCAAAGGCCTAGAAAGTAAATCTAAAGATTATTGTGAAAAATGTATCCGATTAAATACCGAAGACATGCTTTCTACAGATATTCTTGGCGCAGATGTCGCATGGATCAACCGCAATCCCTTTCGTTATGCACAAGCTGTATGTAAAGCAGGGGAAAAAAATCTAACTACCGATGTTGATATCATTGTCTCTGAAAAATTTCCTGCAAGAGCATTTGTGGGAACAGACAACACAGGTTTTAAACAAACAGGATATCAGCGCTTTTTTGCAGGAGCCTACCTTGGCAATTTTCTAGGACTAAATCAACTGCTGACCTATCAATACACTGCTGACTATCATTTCAAAAGATATCAATCACATATTCTTTCTTATGAGATTCCTATTCAGCCCTGGCGACAAGTGATAATGTTTTTTGGTGGGCTGGGCTATACAAAAGCCCCGGTGGATGACAACCAAGCCTTTAACACCCATGGAAAAAGCAAACAGTTAAGCGGAAGATATATCATTCCATTTAATCAAGGAGGTCTCTGCCCTCAAGAATTTAAAGCCGGCGTAGATTTTAAAAGAACCAATAACAACTTAGTTTTTGGCGGTGTAACAGTCTCACAAACGAAAGTAAATATTTTCCAATTCATCTTGCAGTATTTAGCCACTAGAAACTATCCCATCGTTAAAAATGAATTTGCACTTGATGTCGTGATTTCTCCCGGACAGTTACTTCCTGATATGTCTAGAGGAAAATTTAATGCACTTCGACCAGGTGCACGCGCCACTTATTTTTATATTCGAAGTGGATTGAAGCAACTATATAATTTACCAAAAGCTTGCACGCTTGCTATTGAAGGGGCGATGCAACTTACCACTACAAAATTACTAGCTAGTGAACAATTCGCTCTTGGTGGTTATCAAACGGTGCGCGGCTATCAAGAACGTGCTGTTAACGCTGACAATGGTCTTCTATTACGTTTTGAGCCACGATTTCCTCCCATCACACTTATTCCAAGAAAAGAGAATTCCTTAACATTTTTTGCCTTCGCAGATATCGGTTATGGTGTTGATCAATTAAAATTAGCAGCTGATTTCAGAAGAAATCAAGCCCTTGTTGGCGTTGGTCCCGGTTTCAGATATCAATATGCTAGCAACATTTCTTTACGATTTGATTGGGGATATCAATTAATAAAGATACAAAATAATCCTGGTGGACATAACCGGATAAATTTTGGAGCCATGCTCAGTTTCTAACCAAGAGATTTTTATGAAAAAATTTTTTTTCGGCTTAATGATGTTGTCATTAAGCTCCATATACGCAGCCCCTAAAAACCCTACGGTACAGAAGGGAACATTAGAAACTTTTCAATCAGACCATAATACCTTTTTAAAAGTCGCTGATAAGACCATCATTCACTGGGATGAATTTTCCATTGATAAACAAGAATTAGTAAAATTCGTTCAACATAATCCTTCATCTATTGTATTGAATAGAGTCACAGGTACCGAAATATCAAATATTGCTGGAACATTAGAAGGTAATGGTCATGTTTATTTACTCAATCCCAATGGCATCTTAATCGGGCCATCCGGTCGCATTGATTGTGCGGGCTTTTTAGCTTCTACCCTATCTTTATCAGACAAAGATTTTCTCAATCAAAAGGCTTTGCATTTCAATGCAAATACTTCTGGATCCATTATAAATTACGGAAGAATCCGTACGCACTATGGAGATATTTATCTAATCTCTAAAACCATCAATAATAAGGGACTTATCGAAGCGGCATCTGGAAATGCTCATCTTATCACCACCACAAAAGTCATTGTAAAACCTCATGAATCTGAAAATATTTTGCTCAATACCACAACCGGTGACGATTCTACATTAGATCAATCCGGTGTTGTCCATGCTATCAACACCACTTACACTTCTAATGGTAACCTATATGCTTTAGCAATCAAACATGAAGGAACTACTCACCAATACAAAATCCAAGAAAAAGACGGCAGAGTTTTTATTACTGCTCCTCATGGTAAAATTCAGATGAAGGGAAAAACCTATGCTCATGAAGGATCCATTAATATTGCCGCTAAAGAAATCGACATCGATGAGGCTATTATAGACACTTCTGGCTCTAAAGGTGGGTCTATTGCCATTGGCAGTAAAGGTACCCAAACCTTGAACGTTAGCAAAAACTGTGCCATTCATGCCAACGGACTTGTCGATGGCGATGGTGGATATATTGAATTTTGTGCTGCTAAAAGCAATCATGTAATGGGACTTGTCCAAGCTAAAAGTGTCGTTGGCAATGGAGGGAAAGTTAAAATGACAGCAGATGGATCATTAAAATATTTTTCTGTTGATCTTACCTCTGCCTCTAAAAAAACAGGACATTTTATCATCGACCCCAAAAATATTATCGTTGTATCTGGAGGACCCGATTCAGCAGGCAATCAAACCTTTGATCATGATCCTTCAGAAGATGTTTCTATAGCAGGTTCTACTATCCAGTCTGTTTTAGCCACAGCTAATGTAACCCTTCAAGCCAATACAGATATCACCATATCTGATACCATCTCTAGTAATTCTGGCAATGCATTAACACTGCAAGCTGGAAGAAGTATTAATTTTACTTCTACAGGAAACATTGCTCTAACCAATGCAAATTTTTCTGCAACTATCAATGATGAAAATGCGATTGCTGCCAATAGAGATCCAGGTACCGCACAATTCACAATGGCAGCAGGTTCTACAATTGCAACCAATGGCGGTAATGTAACTATACAATATGACAGTTTTGGCGGATCTTCTGTCGGTGAAGTTCGTATTGATGGAGCCTCAACTTCAATCAATACCGGTAATGGTGATATCAATTTACACGGTAGAGGTAGAGATAACAACTCCAAAGCCTACGGTATCAGTCTAACTAATACAGCAAGTCTACAAGGTAATACCATTTCTCTTACAGGAATTGGCGGCGATGGCACTAATTACAATCATGGCATATATGTTAGCAACAGTACCGTGCGCTCAGCTAACGGCTCAATAGTTATCAATGGAACTGGCGGGTCAGGGACTAATAGTCTTAACGCCGGTTTTGTTCTCGATCAGCAAGGCATTATTCAGTCTACTGGCTCAGCTACTATTTCAATTACAGGAACTGGTGGTCAGGGTACCGATCATCCTTATGGCATCTGGCTTCTAACAGCCAATTCTACGATTACATCAGTAGACGGAATTATTCAATTAAAGGGCACGGGAGGAAATGCGGCAGGCCCCCTATCTTCAGGGATCTGTATTGATGCAGGCACTATTTCATCTACTGGCAGCGCTCCCATCAGTATCTTTGCCAATGGAGGCATTGGATTTCAGTCTTGTCCGGGCCTAGCGATGAATTCCGAAGATTCAAAAATCCTTTCAACTGGCAACGATATTACTATCAATGCTACTGGTGGAACAGCTTCTTATGGCAGTTGCATTGGCATAAATATATCTGAATCAGCACTTATTCAAACTTCCGGATCTGGCACAATCAATGTCAATGCCACTGGCGGACAAACAGGCATAAATTGTCTTGGACTATTCATTTCTGAAGACACTTCAGCAATCCTCTCTCAAAATGGTGATATCAATATCACAGCCCTAAAAGGAAATAACGATACCTCACAAAATTACTATATCGAAGACGGTAACTCTGTGAGAGCAACCGGCTCCGGCCATGTAAATATCAATTCTAATAATTAAAATTCTTTATCAAGCGCTTCCTTATGAGAAGCGCTTGGTTAATCTATTCATTTTTAAAAACTTAAACTTTATTTAATTAGAGCCAGGCTCATCTCTATCGTTATTATTATATATAATAATAACAACAATTATAAAAAAAGTTTTTTAATAATTATAATTATGTTATATAAAAAATTATGGCTGTAAGAGTTAAATGTATTACTCTCGTTGTTATGCTATTTATGGGAGCTTTTTCAAGACTCCATGCACTCCCCTCATCTCATAATACCATCGCTGGATCTGCTGATATCAATCAGCAACAAAACCAAATGCATGTCCAGGCTAGCGATCGAACCATTCTAGAATGGAATAGTTTTAATATCGGACAAAAAGAGCTCTTACAGTTTGTTCTGCCTTCAGCAAATAGTGCTATTCTTAACCGGGTCGCCGGAAAAGAAGCTTCTGAACTGCTCGGGCAACTCCTGTCTAATGGCAAAGTATATCTTCTCAACCCTAATGGGATTCTTATCGGCAAAGATGCTATCATCCATACAGCCGGTTTTGTAGCATCTACGCTTAATTTGTCTGATGAAGATTTCTTAGCTCAAAAAGAATTGCTATTCTCAGGAGATTCTAAAGCAAGCATCACCAATCTTGGTATAATCACCTGCTCGCAAGGTAATATTGCTTTACTTGGATTCCAAATACATAACTTGGGAAGTTTGAATGCAGAAAAGAGATCTGTCCTCCTTGGAGCTGGTCAAAATATCCTTCTAAGACCTGAAGGTGAAACTAAACTGCTTATTCAACATACTGCTGATACTTCAGTAAATGAAACAGGTATCGATCAGCAAGGAGCCATTAATGCTCTGCAAGCCGAGATTATTGCTGATGGAACTTTGTATTCTCAAGCTATCCGCCACGAAGGTGTAACTAAAGCTTGTTCAATTCATCAAGATGAATCCGGAAGAGTTATCCTGACGGGTAATCGCGGCGAAGTAGATATTTCAGGAGAAATTATTGCTGAGAATGGCGGCGATGTCCATGTCATGGGACAAACGATCAAGCTAGAAAGTGCCAAGATCGATGCTTCAGGTGAAAAAGGCGGAACCATTCTGATCGGCGGAGATTTCCAAGGGAAGAATCAAAAGTTTGAAAATGCCAAACAGGTTTATGTCGATCCAAATACGTTTATCAAGGCTAATGCTCATCAAACTGGAGATGGAGGAAAAGCCATCGTTTGGTCAGATGAAATCACCCGGTTCTATGGAACTATCCATGCAACAGGAGGAAAAACATCCGGCAATGGCGGCTTTATTGAAGTATCTAGCAAAGGGTATCTAGATAGTGCGAAGAGCCAATACAGTCTAATGCCTTTAGGTCAAGGCAAACCGGGAACTTTATTGTTTGATCCTTCAAACATACAGATAAGTACGGCCGCTACTGACCCGGGGCCCTTTGCCTCTCCATTTAATCCGGGACCGGGAGAAAACAATCCTTCTGTAGTCAATACAACAGACTTGCAAAACTATTTAAATGCTACAGGTAATGTTGTTATAGCCACTAGCAACGGTAATGCCGGCAGCGGTGATATTACTGTAGTAGATACGTTTACCTGGACCTCCACCAATACGCTTACACTAAATGCTGATAGGGATATTGCTATCAACGATGACATTACAGGCAGCGGGGATCTCACCCTCAATGCAGGAAGAAATATTACTTTAGCGACCACAATTATTATCACATTAGATGGAAGTAATTGCACTGCTACCACTAATTATGACGGCGCCGGTGTTGTCTCTACCGATCCTACTTTTACAATGAACACTACCAGTGAAATTGCAACAAATGGCGGGGATATCACTATCGACCATGGAAGCAAATCAGGAAATGATGAGGGGTTTGTGACCTTATCAGGGGCTACTCTTGATGCCGGTAGTGGGGCTATTTCTATCACTGGGGATCTTTTTAACCAGGCTTCCTTAGCCGGAATTGCTCTTGTTTCTTCTTCTACTGTAACCGCATCAGGAAATATCACGCTTGTTGGCACTGGAGGAACCACTGCAACGAATAATATAGGCCATGGCATTAATATAGATGGATCAACAATAAGTTGCACAGAGTCTGGCCTCATCTCTCTTACAGGAACAGGATCAAGCGGGAGCACCAATACTCATCGAGGTGTAAACGTAAGCAATTCTTCCAATGTCACAAGCGAAGCAGGTGGCATAACTATCGACGGCTCCTCATTAAATAGAAATAACAACTCTAACGGGGTTGCAAACGACACCTCAACTATTAGCGCTACTTCTAACGGTTCTATCACAATTACTGCCACTGCTGAAGGAGGCGTAGCCTTCTCAACGGCCGGTGCTCAGAATATAACTTCAAATGGTGACATATCTATTACTGCTACATGTAATGGTACTCTTGGTGTAGCATTAAGCCAACTATGGGGGATGCGACTGAATGCAGGATCGATAGCATGCACTGAATCGGGTAATTTAACTATGATCGGAACGGCAGGATCATCGATTGATGGAATTGATCTAAAAGGCATACGGTTTCTAGGTGCAACAGCATCTGCTTCAACAGAACTAGGAAGCATGACCATCACGGGGACAATTTCTACCTCGCCGGCGGAGGGTAATGGTCCCGGACTTTTTTTCAACTTAGGATCCTTATCGGTTGGTTCTGGTGGCCTTGTTGCCACAGGAACTCTCCCAGCAAATGGAAATGAAGGTTTCCGTTTAACTATTTTTTCTATTACTTCACCAACCGGCGGAGACTTGGTTTTTATAGGTTCCGGCGGGATGGGCATTTCATTGGATAATGCCGATGCTCAAGTATCTACATCCGGTGGCAATATCACCATGACAGGTACCGGCTCTACTCGTCCTGGTGGTAATCCAACTGATGGGATCTCGCTTTCTAGCGGTAGCTCGGTCAGCACTACCGGTTCCGGCACTATTACCATGACGGGAATTTCCGGCAGTGGAGGAACTACTAATATAGGAGTGAATAATAATGCTGGAACAATCTCTACTGAAAATGGAGATATCTCTATAACAGGTACTGGTACTTCAACAGCCGGTGATTATGCCATTGATCTAACTGCTGTACCTACGATTTCAGGGACGGGAACACTGACTCTGACAGGTCATACTAATTCCATCAACCTACCTACTAATTTATCTGTCGGCAGCGGAGGCATGATCATTAATGGTGATAGTTCTGCAGGCACTCGTTTAGGTGCCAATCTTACAGCGACCAACGGAAGCATTGCAATTACAGGACCGGTTACTTTAGTTGCAGCCTCTATGATTACAGGAACTACAGGTATTAGCTGCACAGGAAATATTACCGGCGGTTTTGATTTAACCACCGCAGCTAGTGGCGGAGCCGTTACAGTGAGTGGAACGACTAATTTATCCTCCTCTTCCGGAGTCGGTGGAGATTTATTAGCTACCGCTTCATCGGATATCAGCTTTGCAAGTATATTGACACAAGGTGCCGACGGCGTGTTAGCCGGCAGCAATGCAGGAACCGTTAGCTGCACCTCTTCAGGCGGTTCTGTTACTGTTGGATCTATTAATACTTCCGGAGGTAATGGAACAGCCGGTGCCGGTGGTGATGCCGGAACCATTACCCTAACTCCTAACCTCACTGCTCAAGGAATCTCTACCGGCAGAATTATTCTCACCGGCAACATCACTGCATTAGGTGGAACTGGAACGTCTAGCGGCACAGATGGCACGCTTAATCTTTCTTCAACGGGTAGAAGTGCCTTACCAAATATTGCCTCAATTGTAGCGCCTCAAAATCTAACCATTAATGTCGGTACAGTCAATATGGGATTCAATGAAGCCATGACCGTATTTGGTACTTTAGACCTAGCAGCATCCGCAGCGGCTAACTTATCCGATATTGTGACCACTGACAGCATTTATATTACCTCCGGAAATCTTATCTGGAGAAGACATGCCCCGGGTGAAATATTCAATTTTGCGGGTGATTTATATACTTCTAGAGGAGTACATGCCTATGCTGTATCAGCCATCAACCTTAATAATGGCAATTACAGCGCAACCGGATCGGGAGAGAATTTAAGAATTGCGCTTGTTCCTTATAGCTCTTCAGCCTTTCAAGCGCTGCTCTTATTTGATAACAAGCAACTTAACTTCGATTTCCCCTCTACAGATCTTTTCCCTATTGCAGGCTTTTTAAACTCTGAACTGTATTTTCAACTGATTTACATGACGGATCCTGTCTATAAACCGTGGGGTGAAATGACCAGATATAGACCCGTTATCTTCTATGAAGAGTTGAAAAAAGAAAACGAGTTCTAACTATTCTTCAAACTTTAAACGAGCATTTTATTCAAAATAATTTGTATTGCTTTCTAACAAAATTTTTTTTACATTCTTAAAATCTTTTTTCTAGGAGTGTGCATATGAAAAGATATCATACATTTTTCTTATTATTATTAAATATGGTTACATTTGGTTTTGCTTCACTACAAAATCCAGTTGTTTGTCAAGGTTCTGTAAATACAAACAAAGAGAATCAAACAACACATTTGTATGTTCAAGAAAACACTGTGCTTCATTGGGATAATTTTTCTGTCCCTAAACAAGAACAGGTAAAATTCCATCTACCCACTTCTGATTCAATTGTATTGGTTCGGGTTACTGGATCAAATATGTCTTTAATATATGGAACACTTGAAACTAATGGCAATATCTATCTCATCAATCCCAATGGCGCCATAATTGGCAAAGACGGCCTTATCAATTGTTCTCATTTTTTTAGCTCTACATTAAATCTTGTTGATGAAGAATGTTTCAGAAATGAAGAATACAACTTAATTGGTGATTCAACAGCTACTATTACTAATCATGGAACTATTTGTGCAAATCAAGGTGCTGTTTATTTAGTAGCCAAATATGTTAGTAATACAGGAGTTATTGACTCCCCTAAAGGTGATGTATCCTTAATAGCCGCTTCAGAAGTCATCATCAATTCTAAACAGCCTGAAAATATCTCCATTACTTCTGCAAAAAAAGATACAGCTGCATTAACACAAGCAGGTATTGTAACAGCAATCAATACTACTTATGCATCTAGCGGAAATGCTCAAGGGTATGCGATTCGTCATCAAGGACATACCTCCCAATATACTATTAATGAGACTGGCGGCAAACTCCTGATGTTGACTGAACAAGGGCACGTTCATGTTAAAGGAAAAATCCGTGGAACTGGTGCACATGTAACTATTCAGGCGAAAAATGCTTCGATTGAAAGTGCATTTGTAAATGTATCTGGACCCGAGGCAGGTTCAATTACTATTGGTGATGACTCAACGGACAGCATTATCGTTAAAAATTCAACAATGTGCGCTGACAGCACCTCCAAAAATGGCTGTGCTGGCAAAATCCTTATTTATTCTCAAAAACATGCCGAGGTACATGCAAAAATATTAGCTAGAGCAGATGCTGGGAAAGGCGGTTTTGTTGAACTTTCTTCTAAAGGCAATTTATCTTATGTCACTCCCCCTGATTTAACTTCTAAAACAGGCGAAATAGGAACTTTTCTTATCGATCCTAAAAACATTACGATTATTTCCTCTGGTACGGATAGTGCAACTAATCAAACTTTTGCAAGTAACCCTTCTGGTGATGTGTTGATTTCTGGTGCTTCTATTGCTACTGCTTTAACAACAGCTAATGTGATTTTGCAGGCTAATACTGACATCACTGTCTCTGATAATATAACTAGCGCCTCTGCAAATGCTTTATCATTACAAGCAGGAAGAAGTATAACTATCAACGCTGCTAAAGCTATCTCTTTAGGAGGCGGCAGCTTTTCTTCTACTATTAATGATGAAAATGCTGAAGCAGATTATCGAGATGCCGGAACGGCTCAATTTATTATGAAAACAGGATCATCTATTAATACAAATGGTGGTTCTGTGAGTTTGCACAACGGAACATTTGGGGGTTCTTCAATAGGCGAGATTTCCATTTATGGGACTTCTACTGCTATTACAACTGCTGCGGGAAATATCACTCTTCAAGGAAAAGGCAGAAATGACGCCTCGAACGCATCGGGTGTATCTATTTTTAGTGGGGCCGCAGTTTCCGGTAATGTCATAGCTATTACCGGTACTGGTGGAAATGGTAATTACTCTAACTATGGCGTTATGCTCGATAATGCTTCTATTCAATCCGCAGCAGGCTCCATCACTATTAATGGAACTGGCGGTAATGGTAGTGGGGATCGTAACTGTGGTATTTATGTTGGTACAGGATCGATCATACAATCAACTGCTTCTGCAACAATAACTCTCACAGGTACCGGTGGAACAGGAACCACTTACGTATATGGCATCTGGGTATCCTCCCCCACTACTACGATTACTTCTGCTGACGGCGCTATTCAAATAAATGGATATGGAGGTAATGGATCAGGCTATTCTCAGACAGGACTAGCTATTGACGGAGGAACCATTTCTTCAACTGGAAATGCTTCTATTACAATTAATTCGCTCGGCGGCACAGGTTCGGGATGCTGTGGGATGACTATCAATTCAGAAAATTCTATGATATTATCTACTAAAAGTAATATCGACATTACTGCAACCGGCGGCAGCTCTAATTCTAGAGGAAATATGGGAATAATATTATCTAATACGGCTCTTATTCAAACAGCTGGATCTGGAGCCATCAATATCTCTGCCTATGGAGGTGATAATGGTTCTTTATGTATCGGCCTTGTCATTGATGATCAGCCCGATGCCATTTTATCACAAAATGGAAACATTACTATTATTTCTTATAAAGGAGCCGGCTCTAATGGAATAGATTATTCTATCCCCGATCCAAATTCTATAAGAGCTACCGGTTCCGGCACAGCAACGGTAAATGGGCATGCTCCTTAATCAATTTGAGCAATAAAAAAAGCGGTAATTTTCATTACCGCTTAAGATTTGATGAGGATCAATAATTTCTACGACTAAATTTATCTAGAGCGTTCTATAATTTCTAATTTAAGAAAACCATATGCTGTCATTCGAATAAGTAAATCTCAATCAACTGTATCGTTAAAATTTAAATCGACTCTTTGTACTCTGTCTTTTCTAAATAATCTTTTTTGAGTTTTTTCATAATATGGATTGATATGATATCTTCCACCAGAAGCAAACATTTTTTCATGCATTTCCATAACATGTCTTACGAGTTCTTTAATACTAGATCCTGCAGAATATGACGAATATAATTGTTCTGTCCTTTCTATAAACAATTGCTACAGGTTTAATAATAGGTTTATGTCCTTTAATACTAGTAGCCATTTTATCTTTCCTTTTTTATTATAATGTTTATTAATAATACAATATTATAATAAAAATTTTATTAATGTAAATTAATTATTTTAACGTCACAGAACTAACTTATTAATTCTGTGGTGATTGCGCAATTACTTCAAGTTCAAAAGGACACGAAAAAGATCTAATACGTTGATTATTAAAGAATTAAAGGAATAGACTTCGAACTATTTGCCAAGTCATATATTGATCAAATGCTTTGAATTATTGCTGCTTGATCTGTTGGTGTAAATAATTCTCTAAGCCTATGGCAATAACTTGTTCAGTTAGCTGATATTTTTTGTTACCAGGATAAATGATATAACACCTATCTAAATGCAAAGTCTCACATGCCGTTAAGATTGATTTCGTTAATTTTGGTGCATCCGCCCATTTAAATTCAAAACCTACCCTCTTGCCTTTTAAAAATACCATAAGATCTAATTCCGCCTGCTGATGTACTCCCCAGAAAAAACACTCTTCTTGATTAAGCCCATGTAAACGAATAATAGACTCTAAAGCAAATCCCTCCCAAGAAGCGCCTAACATAGGATGGCGTAATAACATATCTTTTTGGGCTACTCCTAAAAGAGTATGAAAAATGCCACTATCTCTAAAATAAATCTTGGGAGATTTAACTTGTCTTTTTGTGATATTTTCAAACCATGGTTGTAGTTGACGAATCATAAAAGTCCCTGTAAGCAAATCTAAATACCGTCTCATTGTGGGACCGGATAAACCCAAAGAACGTCCTATTTCTGAAGCATTAAAAATATTACCATGATAAGACGTCATCATCATCCAGAAACGACGTAATAGCTGAGCTGGAATATCAAAACCAAGGTTAGGAATATCTCTTTCCAAGAATGTCGCGATATACTCTTTTCTCCATTGATCACTTTGATCTAAAGAATGTGCAAGATAAGCTTTTGGGAATCCTCCCCTTAACCATAATTTTTCTTCGTTCTGAACCTCTTCTAAAGAAAAAGGAGTTAATTCAATATAGCTAATTCTTCCTGCTAAGGTTTCAGAACTTTGACGAATAAGATCTTTAGAAGCACTACCTAGTATTAAAAAATGTTGCTTATTTTCAGGGCTATCTACTAAAACACGTAATAGAGTAAAAATTTCTGGAACTTTTTGTATTTCATCTAGAATGATCAATCCCCTTAAAGAAGCCAGAGTGAGTTTAGGATTTTCAAATAATGCTAAATCCTCAGGATCTTCTAAATCAAAATAATGCACTTCCTTTGTTTTTTGATTCAGGTTTATATACATACGGGCTAAAGTCGTTTTTCCACATTGGCGAGGCCCTAACAAAGCAACTATCGGATTTACCTTAAAAGAAAAATCAATTCGACTCAGAAAGTGTGATCGTTTTTCTAATTTCATGAAAATTTAATATTGCTTTTTTATTTTTCATAATACATGTCTATTTATTATTTTTCTATGTTTTTAATGAAAATCTAAAAACCCTTGTTATATTTTCATAGGCAGCTAGATGTAATTAACTAAAAATCAATAGGTTAAAAAATAACAACCCCGACTGCAACCAATTCGAACCTTCTCTAGGATTAAACTGAAAATCAAATTGTCTTGAACCGTTATCTTTTACGATATCGAACCGCCCTTCCTTTTCCAGCCTGAACAAGGATTCCTCTGGAAGTTAAGTCAGCTAATCTTCTGCCAGCTGTTGCTCGTGTCATTTTTAAAATTTTTATAACGTCCGAAATCGATATCTCTTCAGCGATTTTAAAAAGATTCAAGATTTCTTGATCATTTTTAGACTCCTGTGAATATGAAGTTAAAAATGACCTCCGAGGTAAAATGCATTTAATATAATTTGTTCCTTCAATAATTTGAGGGGGGCTAAGCTTGGCTTTTTTATAACTTGAAAATAAGGTTAAAAAACCTGATCCCAATTTTTCGATGTATCCTACTTCGCGAAATGCTTTGCAAATCGCTTTATTACGAGTATATGTCAGCCCCAGATCTAAATTTTCAACACTAATTGGTCCAGGAAATGTCCCGGGGCTAAATATTTCTATTCGATTGTCATAAATAGCGACTTTTGTCGGACCATTTATATGGTAGTTACGGTGGATTACAGCATTTAATAGAATTTCGCGGATGGCTTCCTGTGGAATTTCTAGCTGTTCTTTTCTTTTGGGAGCTTGAATAGTAAAAGAGCGCTCAAGCTTACTCAAGACAAAATTATAAGCAGTATTAAATTGTTCAAAAAGCGTACCTTCACAATCTATGCTTGCGATTGCATTTCTTCCGCTAACCCCCACAAAATGCGAACAAATAATCATGGCTTCTGAGAAAAATCTTTGTGGAGTCCTTCCGAATAAAAGAATTCCTGCAACAGTTGGATAGGAAATAGCATGTTCTTTTGTTATGATATCATAGCATGTTAAAATCTCATGAGAGAGTTTTTGAACTTTAGACGTCTTTCTTTCATTTAAAAATTCAAGAATTTTTTTATCATCCAGATCATGTTCATCTGCGCGATGTACAGGCATGGTATCAAACGAATATCCTCTCGATTGCCATTGCAGTTCTTGGATAATATCTGCAGTTGCTCGAAGAGTTGATCGTCCTAGACGAATATACGTCCCTTTATCCAAACCTTCGGATGTACGATAATAGGGTTTACTCATTCCAGAGGATACTTCAATGATAAGAAGAGATTTATCCCCAATAATTTGCATATAAACAAGTGGAATTATCGCTGGACTAGAAGATTCAAAAATACTTTTATTGATATATTCCATTGTTTTTTGGATATCATTTTTTGGAATTCCAATGATTGCGCCGTTTGAATCAACACCAATGACTAACTTCCCTCCCTTTTGGTTGCAAAAACCTATAATAGTCTTAACAATTTGATCGTTCTCAGGAATGGCTTTTTTTAATTCCAAAGTTGATGATTCTTCTGCTGGATATTTCATATGATACATTCACCTTTTGTTTCACTCATTATACCAATGTGATACAATTGAGGCAATAAAGAAAATTTAATTGTTTCAATTGCATCACTCAAGACAGTGGTGAGTCAAAAAATTTGACACATAAACATATGCTTATAAGATAGTTATAAGTTTATAGGTAAAAAATACAATTCATTTTGAGTTAATTGAGTCAAGAACAAGAATGATAATCTTTAAATGGTTCATAATGAATTGGTTAAAAAATAATGGGCCCATCTGTAACCAATTCGAACTATTTGTCTTAACCAACAGATCTGGGGCAAATATAACGCTTACGCCTTTTGCATTACAAATCTGCTATCAAATTGATGTTCGACAATTTCTCCACTCAGAAGTTTTCCAACACTCGCAAGTTGCTTATTGGACATACTTCCAGCGCTATAAAGACCACTTAAATATTGTTT
>Ga0326597_10001336_pt1 | contig 40383 bp, 30 predicted proteins | sample RVTome_12_FD_203789 | JGI IMG/M metagenome (GOLD analysis project Ga0326597, IMG submission 203789) | Soil microbial communities from uranium-contaminated site in the Upper Colorado River Basin, Wyoming, United States - RVT100D185 | ecosystem: Environmental > Terrestrial > Soil > Contaminated >... | reverse complement strand
GATGCGGATGTCCTTGCGCTCGAACGAGCCCTCGATGATGCCCTCGGCGCGGAGCAGGCCCATGACCATCTCCGGCCGGCCGTCCATGCGGTTCTTGAGCAGCAGCGTGGCCCGCAACTCGTCCAGGTCATGCGCGTACAGCTCCTCGCCCCAGCGCGCCATCGAGTTGAACTGGTTCCGCACGAAGGCCGCATCCGGATTGGCCCACTCGATGAACTGCTTCTGGATCATCAGGTCCTCCTGGAAGTAGAGCAGCTCGCACAGGCTGTCCCGTCCGTCACGCCCGGCGCGCCCGATCTCCTGGTAGTAGGCCTCGACGCTGCCCGGAATCTGAGCGTGCAGGATGAAGCGGATGTCCGGCTTGTCGACCCCCATCCCGAACGCGTTCGTGGCCAGGATGATCGCATCTGCAGACGCGATGAACTCGCGCTGCATCCGCCGCCGCTCGGCGCGCTCCAGATCGCCGTGATACACGAGGATCGGAAGGCCTTCCCGATGCAGCCGATCCTGGAGCACGCGCAGATCCTTGATCAGCGACAAGTAGACGATGCCCGGACCGTCGATCCTCCCGGCGACCTCCAGGATCCGCGCGAGCCGCTCGTCCGGATCGAGCACCGGGCGCACCGCGATGTGCAGGTTCTTCCGCTCGATGCCGGTCGTGAACAGCTTCGCGTCGGGAATGCGCAAGCGCTCCAGGATGTCGCGCCGGGTCTCGGGCGTCGCCGTCGCGGTCAGCGCCACCGTGGGCGGATCGCCAAGTAGCTCGCGGATCCTGCCCAGCCGCCCGTATTCGGGCCGGAAGTCATGCCCCCAGGCGCTGACACAGTGCGCCTCGTCCACCGCCAGGAGCGACACCCGGACCGAACGGATCGCCTCGACGAAAGCCGGCTTCCGGAATCGCTCGGGCGTCACGTAGAGCAGTCGAACGCGGCCAAGGACCACCTGCTCGAGCCGGCGCTCGCGCTCCCGGCGGTCGAGCGATGAATTGATGTAGGTCGCCGGGTACCCCTTTTCGCGGAGTTGATCGACCTGGTCCTGCATCAGCGCGATCAGCGGCGAGAGCACGATCGTGACACCTTCCAGCATCAGCGCCGGAAGCTGGTAGCAGAGCGACTTGCCGCCGCCCGTGGGCATGATCACCAGCGCCTGGCCGCCTTTCAGCAAATGCTCGATGATCTCCAGCTGCGGGCCCTGGAACTCCCGGTGGCCGAAGCTCTCGCGCAGCGCGCGCAGCGCCTGCTCGCGCCCATTCGTCATCGGATCTCCCTCGGAACTACTGGACCTGCCGCCTCGAAGGTAGCATCGCCGGCATCCGGCCGGAGCTCTTTTCGATCATGGCGCACGACCCACCGCTTCCGATCCCGCTCGCCCTGAAACCCGGAGACCCGCCCGTGTTTCCCGACCCGCGCCGGGCCGACGGCGACGGGCTGATCGCGATCGGCGGCGACCTGTCCGAGGCGCGCCTGGCGGCAGCCTACGATCACGGCATCTTCCCCTGCCACGGCCCCGACTCGCCGCCGATCTGGTGGAGTCCCGATCCCCGGGCCGTGCTCCAGCCCGAGACCCTGCACGTTTCCCGGCGGCTGAAACGCCGCCTGCGCCAGCGCCCGTTCCAGCTCACCTGGAACCGCGCCTTCCTGAAGGTCATGCGAGCCTGCGGGCGGGACCGGGCGGACGGCCGCTGGATCGTCCCGGACATGCTGCGGGCCTACCACCGGATCCACGAGCAGGGCTGGTCCCATTCGCTCGAGGTCTGGCAGGACGCCCGACTGGTGGGCGGTCTGTACGGCGTCCAGCGCGGCCGCCTGTTCGCCGCCGAGAGCATGTTCCACCTGGTCACCGACGCCTCCAAGATCGCCCTGGTCTCCGCCGTGCGCGCGCTCCACTCGGCGGGCATCGAACTGTTCGACGTGCAGTACCTGACGCCGCACCTGGCCTCGCTGGGAGCGCGGGAATGGCCGCGGGACGCCTACCTCGAACGACTTGGCGAGCTGGTCGGCTCGCCGCTCGACCTTTCGGACCCGAATCGGCTACTTGACCCCGGCGCCTGACAGCGCCCGCTCCACCAGCGCCTCGAGCCGGGTGCGGTATCCGTCCGGATCGTGCTCGAACACCCGGCCGTGGCGCGCTCCCTCCGCGATCCAGAGTTGCTTGATTCCCTCCGGCGCGCGCAGCGCGTCATAGACGGCCCGCACCTCCTCGGGCGGCGTCCGGAAGTCGACCGTGGCACCGATCATCAGCACCGGAACGTCCGCCGAGAGCCGCCCAAGGCTCTCCACCGGGCGGACCTCGTCCATGTCGAAGTCGTTGATCCACTCCACGCCGAATCGGATCAGGAAAATGTAGGGCTGGAACAGGCCGATGCCGTCCCGCATCAGATTCTCCGCCGTCTTCGCGAGCGTGGCCATCGGCGCGTCCAGCACGAGGCCCGACAGGTCGTCGACCAGAGGAGCCGCGAGCGCGACCGCGCCCGCCCCGAGGCTGACCCCGTAGAGCAGAAGCGGCCGCTCCGCTCCGCCCGCCCTCGAGCGGAGGTAGTCCACGGCCGCCCGCACGTCCTGCGACTCGTCCCGCCCGAAGGTGGCCGCGGCGCGCCCGCTCGACCCGTGATTGCGCATCTCCAGGAGCAGCACGTCACCCCCCAGCGCATGGAAGATCGACGCGGCCGTCTCGGTTTCCATGGCATTGCGAAACAGGCCGTGGACCAGCACCACCTGGAACCGCGCCGGCTGCGAGAGCGCCGGCACCAGGTATCCGTTCAGCGAGACTCCGTCCAGGCTCTCGAAACGGACCGCCCGCGAGCGGGCCCGCTCCAGCACGGTGGGATCCACGACCACTTCGCCGCCGCTCTCGCGCCGGAGCGTCAGGTGGCGGTCCTGGATCGACCAGTGCCCTTCCGGGTCCACGCGCGGTCCGGCGTAGGCCCGTTCATCCGAACGTGTTCCGACCAGGAAGCCGGCGAAGCAGGTCAGCGCGGCCGGAGGGCCGAGCACCAGGAACGGCGGCAGCAAGATGAGCTGAACGAACAGCACGCGCCGCCAGTATCCCGGACGCCCGCGTCCGGTGGCGCGGCGCAGGCACCAGACCATCAGCGCGAGCAAAAGCGTCGCCAGCGCCAGGACGGCGGTCACGATCAGAAGTGGAATCGCTGCGGCGGGCATGCAGCCTCAGGTCATGAGTCGGGGCACGAGTCGGCCGGATGAAGATCATAGACCGGCCGGTTTGCCATTCTCATGATCGAACCGTATGACAGGCGGATTGTTCACCCGGCCGCCGGACTCGCTGAAAGACCACCTCCATGAGTATCTTCGACATCAACACCCCGCGCGCTGCATTCCGCGAGGTCCCCTACATGGGCGTGATCTTCGTCGTGGCCGAGGCGATGAAGCGCGGTTTCGTGAACGGCCATCCGGACTGGAGCAACCTGGGCCAGGGCCAGCCGGAAGTCGGTCCGATGGAAGGGGCTCCGGACCGGATCTCGGCCGTCGAGCTGTCTCCCGGCGATCATGCCTACGGTCCGCTGGAGGGAATCCTCGAGCTGCGCGAGCGCGTGGCGGCACACTACAACCGGCTCTACCGGCGGGGCCGCCAATCGCAGTACGGCCCCGAAAACGTCGGGCTGGCCATGGGCGGCCGCCTGGCGCTGACGCGGGCCATGGCCGCGCTGGGAAGCGTCAACATCGGATACCAGCTCCCGGACTACACCGCGTACGAGGACCTGTTCAACCTGCACCTCGAGCGGATCCACACCGTGCCCCTGCGGGCGCGCGAAGCCGACGGATTCCTGATCGATCCCGAGCGGTTCGAACAGGTGGCGATCGACCAGGGACTCTCCGCCCACCTGTTCTCCAACCCCTGCAATCCCACCGGCGCCGTGCTGTCGGGTGAGCGGCTGGCCGGCCTGGTGGCCGTCGCCCGAAGCCTCAGGCTGACGCTGCTCTGTGACGAGTTCTACTCCCACTTCATCTACACCCCGGACCATCGGCCCGGCGCCGGACCGGTCAGCGCGGCCGAGTTCGTGGAGGACGTGAACCAGGATCCGGTGGTCCTGTTCGACGGTCTGACCAAGAGCTACCGCTATCCCGGCTGGCGCGTCGGCTGGGCCGTGGGGCCCGCTGCGATGATCGAGAGCATGGCGCGCACGGCGTCCGCGATCGACGGCGGGCCGTCCATACCGGTCCAGCGCGCGGCGCTCCTGGCCCTCTCGCCCGGGCGGGCCGACCAGGAGACCGAGGCGCTTCGGAACGGGTTCTGCCGCAAGCGCAACCTGATGCTCGAGTCCCTGGCCCGCCTGAAAATCCGTTGCGAGCACCCGCCGCTCGGGACCTTCTACTGCTGGGCCTCGCTGGCGGACCTCGAGCCCCCGTTCAACGACGCGATGAGCTTCTTCTGGCGGGCGCTGGAGCACAAGGTCATGACTGTTCCGGGCCAGTTCTTCGACATCAATCCGGGGCGTTACCGCAAGGCGAAGTCGCCCTACGGTCAATGGATGCGCTTCTCCTTCGGCCCGCCGCTTTCGAACATGCAGATGGGCCTGGAGCGGCTCGAGCGCATGCTGTCCGGCTGATGGCGCCGCGCAAGCCGCGATCTTCCCGGCCCTCGCGCGTCCGCGGAGTTGCCCGGTCCCGGGTCTTTCCCTAGTGTCCAGCGTTCGAATGCCCATCGCCCATCCCCCCATCCTCAAGGTGGCAAAGAGTCGCCAGAGAGTCATCGGAGACGTTCATGGAGATCGTCAAGCAGCTCATTCGTGACATTCCCGACTTCCCCAAGAAGGGCATCGTCTTCAAGGACATCACTCCCCTGCTCGGCAACGGCCCCGCCTTCCGGCGCGTGACCGAAGCCTTCGCGAAGTTGCTGGAAGGCCTTTCCGTCCAGAAGATCGCGGGCATCGAATCGCGGGGGTTCATCTTTGGGGCCGCCCTGTCGCAACTCACCGGCATCGGGTTCATCCCGATCCGCAAGCCGGGCAAGCTGCCGTACCAGACGGTGCGCGAGAGCTACTCGCTGGAGTACGGCACGGACGCCGTCGAAATGCACCGCGACGCGATCCAGCCGGGCGAGAAGGTCGCGCTGGTGGATGACCTGCTCGCGACCGGCGGCACGCTCGCGGCGAGCGCCAGGCTGGTCAAGAGCGTGGGCGGCGAGGCGGTGATCAGCTTGCTGCTGGTGGAACTGGAGTTCCTGAACGGCCGCGAGAAGCTGCCGGGGCTCCAGATCCACTCGCTGATTCGCTATTGACCCCCCCCCCATGCGCACGGCCGATTCGCTCCTCGTCTGTGTTCTGCTGCTTTCCGCCTGCGGACAGGACCCGCAGCGCAGCGCGACCATGCAGAGCTACCTGGAAGCCGTCGCACTGCAGGAATCCGGCTCGCTCGAGGCGGCGCTGTCCGCCTACCAACGGTTGCTCGAGGACTGCGATGACCGGAACATCCGGGCCAAGGCCGAACTGGGCCAGGCGCAGATCGAGCTGGCCTTCGAGAGCAGGGATCGCGCGCTCCTGCAACTGCGCGCGCTGCCCGATCAGACCGATCACCGCAGCCTGGAATCGGTGGAAGAACAGATCAACGGGATCGTGACCGGGTTCATCGAGACGCCCTTCGAGACCGAACTCCGCGCGGCCGCCCACGCCGCTCGACTGCGCGCCGCCGAACTCCATGGCCGGCGGCGCCGGCTCGAGCTGGACGTGGTTCAGAACCTCGCCGAGCGGGGCCAGTTCGGCGCCGCCCTGGAGACCCTGCGAGGGCTGGAGACCGGGCGCCGGGCGGATGACCGCAAGGACATCGCGGAGATGCTGGTCCGCCTGCGCCAGGAGAGCGACCGGAGCGCGGAGCTGCTGCTGGCCGAATTCGAGAGCCTGCGCGAGCAGCAGATCGTCCAGGCCGCTGCCCTGCTGGATGAACAGATGCCGCGCTTCACGGGCACTCGCGCCCACGCGCGCCTGCTCGAGGCGAGGCTCCAGATCGCCTCGAAGGTGCCGCTCGAGCCCCCGGAGGATGAAGATGAAACACCGCCCGACGACCAGCAGCCGTGACGTCTCGAATTGGTATTTTTGGCCGCCAGCAGGTTCCCGGTGGAGATATATTGTCCCCAGAGCTATCAGGAAACCGTGTTGCGACCGTCATCGAACCGGAATCTCCCCGACCAGACCCGTACAGCCCCATAGCACGGTAGCCAGCCAACGTCCCGACGTCCCAACGTCCCAATATCTTGGAGTAGCAGTCCATGGTCACTGACTTCCAGGAGCGTCTTCGACAGATTCGCGAGGCCAAGGATCGTGAACTGCAAGACCGCAAGCAGCAGCAAGCTGCCCGGGGATCCGATCGGACCTCCGCACTGGAACTGCGAATGGACCACCGCAGGAACGTCGAGAAGATCATCCAGGAATATGCGGACCGCTTCATGAGCGAGGTCCCCTCCTTCTCGTTGTCGAAGTCGTTCTTCGAGGGGAAGTACAAACTCGAGCTGCGGTGCGAGGACGTGTTGATGGATGACGAGGGGCGCGTGGAGAAGTACTTCTCCCGGATCACCTTCCTGATCGATCCGCGTCCCGCGCAGAACACCCTGGCCCTGACCTGCAAGAAGACCGTGCTGAATCGGGACCAGGAGGGCACCAGCTCCACCGTCGACGTCTCCAAGGAGTCGCTCGCCAACTTCCGCGAATTCCTGGAGAGCCAGTTCTGCGATTTCGCCGCGGTGTACTTCTCCGGCCAGTACCAGGCTTCCTCGAACTGAACCGGCCCCCCCACCTCTCCTGACTGCTGAACCGGCCTTGCGTGTCTGCAGGCCGGCTTTCGTTGCATCTCGCTTCAGTTCGCCTCGAGAGGGTCTCGCAGACGGACCACTCCAGATGAATTTGTTTATACAGTTTGTATTCTTTTGATTTTTTATCTTCCATCGGGCGATACGGCTGTATACTTCCGGTCGCGAGAGGCTCCCGGCGCAGGTCGGGACCGATCGCTCAAGGGCAAACTTCCCGAAAGGGAAGGACGCAAAGCTTCAGGGCCTACTCCGTCGCGTTTTGCGACGGCATGGCAGCCAGCTGCCGCCGCTTCAGGCTGATCCCGGCCTGTCGGCGGCGTATTCGGAGGATCCGAATGACCAGGGACACCCGCTCCGGCAAGTCTGCCACCTCGCTCCGCACCCGCAACACCACCACTTCCAGGTCCCCGGCCGACAAGGCGTCCGGGACGGGCTCCCGAAACGCCGGCAAGGCCGCGTCGACATCGCCCAACGAGATCGATTCCGTCTGGCGCGACTACAAGCGGTTCGGCGCTGTTGAACTGCGCAACCAGCTGATCGAACGGTATCTCCCGCTCGTTCGCTACATCTCCGAGCGGCTGCTGCTCAGCCTGCCTCGGAGCATCGAGCTGGAGGATCTCCAGAGCGCCGGCGTCTTCGGATTGATGGACGCCATCGACGGCTTCGATCTCACCCGGGGCATCAAATTCAAGACCTACTGCACGACCCGCATTCGCGGTTCGATCCTGGACGAGCTGCGCTCGCAGGACTGGGTGCCGCGGCTGGTGCGGCTCAAGGCGCATCAGATCTCCAAGGCCCAGCAGCAGCTCGAAGTGGAGCTCGGCCGCAGCCCGACCGCGTTCGAGATGGCGCGGAAGATGGGCGTCACGCTCGACCAGTACGGCGACCTGCAGCAGGCCTCCTCGGCCAAGACCATCTACTCCCTGTCGGAGAAGTGGGACGAGCGCGACGACGAGGACTCGCTGAAGAAGGTCGAGATCATCGAGGACAAGTCGAGCGTGGATCCGGCCGAGTGCTTGAGCCAGAAGGACGTCCTCCAGTCGATCACGCGGACGCTCTCGCGCAAGGAGAAGCTGATCGTGATCATGTATTACTACGAGGGTCTGACCATGCGGGAGATCGGCGACATCCTCAGCCTGACGGAGTCGCGCGTCTGCCAGATCCATTCGAACGTGATGTCGAAGCTCAAGGCCCAGCTCGAGAAGATCCGCCTGCGGCTGCTCTCCTGAGGGCGGAACCCTGGGAGTGTGTCCGGGTCTTCGCGCGGCATTCGACCGGCTGCGAAGCCCGGTCTCGTTGCTCACGTGAAGACTCGGACACACTCCTGGGCCTTGCGCCGGCAGGCCCGGATCGTTCGACTCAGGCTCCTTGGCTGGCAGCGCCTGGGAGCCGACCCGTGAGCCCGATCGATCCGGATGATCTGAACACCTTGAGCGGCGATCATCCACTGCGCGTCGTCGGCCGCCGGATCCTGGTGTCCGAGAGCACCGGATCGACGCACGCCGACGCGCGCCGCCTGGTGGAGACGCTCGGCGCCGGCGCCTGCCACGGCTACGTGCTCACCGCGCGTGAACAGCGCTCCGGACGGGGCACGCGCGGGAGATCCTGGTGGTCTCCCGCCGACGCTTCCCTGTCGGTCTCGGTGGTGCTTTCGCCTTCGCCGGCCCTGGAGCCGGCCCTGATCGTGACCCTGCTGGCCGCTCTCGCGGTCGAGGACGCGGCCCGGCACTTCGGAGCCGACCTCCACGTCAAGTGGCCCAACGATCTGGTCGACGCGAAAGGCCGCAAGGTCGCCGGTGTGCTGGCCGAATCGCTGAACGCCGAGCGGCCGGTCCAGATCGTGGGGATCGGCGTCAATCTGAGGGCGTCCCGGGAAGAGCGCCCCAAATGGCTGGAGCCGGCCCCCGGCCACCTCGAACAGGCCGGCGGCCGGACCATCCGGCGCGCGGCCTTCCTGCTGGAACTCCTGGACGCGCTCGAGCGACAGCTCGAATGTCTCCGGACCGGAGGCTCCGGAGCGATCGCCCGGAGCTTCAATGACCGGTCCTGGCTCCGCGGAAAGCGGGTCCGGCTGCGCCGGGGAGAGGAGCTGCGAGCGGGGACCTTCGAAGGCATCACGCCAGAACTCGAGGTCCTGCTCCGGGAATCCTCGGGTCGGCAAACCTGCTGGCCCGGCGGTCAGGTCGAACTGCTCGGCTTCGAAACCACCGGGATCTGATTTCCGCTCTCGGGCCCCGGCCGAACCAGGGCACTTCGGGAGCGCAAGAGGGGAGGAAATGGCACCGGCCCGGGTGTAGACTGAGCTGTTCCGCCCACCCTGGAGAAACGCCGGTGCCGAGAGAGTCGCGCGCAACTGAAGAGATCCGTCCCCTGACCTTCGAGCGAGGGTACACCGATCAGGCTGGAGGATCCGTGCTGGTCCGCTGGGGCCGCACCCGGCTGCTCTGCACCGCCATGCTCGAGCCGGGCGTGCCCGCGTTTCTGTTGAATTCGAAGCGGGGCTGGCTCACCGCCGAATATTCGATGCTGCCCGGATCGACGCCAAGGCGCAAGGCCCGCGACGTCTCGAAGGGGCGGCCCGACGGCCGGGCCACGGAAATCCAGCGCCTGATCGGGCGCTCGCTGCGGGCCGGAGTCGATCTCGAACAGTTTCCGGGACAGACGTTGTATCTCGACTGCGATGTGCTCCAGGCGGACGGAGGAACCCGGACCGCGGCGATCAACGGGGCCTGGCTCGCCGCGCACGACGCGCTCCAGGCGGCCGTTCAGTCCGGGCAGCTCGAGCGGTTTCCGCTGATCAACGAGATCGCCGCGGTTTCGGTCGGGGTGGTGGGAGGCGAGCCCCTGGTCGATCTCGAGGCCGTGGAGGACCAGGCCGCCGAGGTCGACATGAACGTGGTCATGACCGGATCCGGCGAATACATCGAGGTGCAAGGGTCGGCGGAGCGGGGCACCTTCGGCCGGCAGATGCTCGCCCGGCTGCTCGAACTCGCGGGCATCGGCGTCGAACAGGTGGTGGCGGCCCAGGGCGCAGCGCTGGAACGTCAACCGTGAGGCTCCTGCTGGCGACCCACAATGCCAAGAAGCGCTCCGAAGTGGCGCGCATCCTTGCGGAGGGGGCGGAGGGGGCGAAGGGGGCGATCGAGCTGGTCACTCCCTCGGAAGTGGGTTTGAGGCTCGAGCCCGAGGAGACCGGATCGACGTTCGAGAAGAACGCCCTGATCAAGGCGCGCGCCTTCGCCGCGCGATTCGAGGGACTGGTGCTGGCCGACGATTCGGGACTCGAGGTGGACGCGCTCGGGGGAGCGCCCGGCGTCCGCTCGGCGCGCTATGCGGGTCCCGGGGCGACCGACGCCCAGAATCGTGCCCGCCTGCTGAAAGCGCTCGAGGGTGTGCCACCTGAGCGACGAACGGCCCGCTTCGTCTGCGCGCTGGCGCTGGTCAGGGGGCCGTTCGTCGTGGCCTCCATCCGGGGCGCCTGCGAGGGCCGGATCCTCGAGGCCGAGCGCGGGCTCGGCGGCTTCGGCTACGACAGCCTGTTCTTCCATCCGCCGAGCGGCCTGAGCTTCGCCGAACTCGATCCGGCCGAGAAGGACCGTTACAGTCACCGCGGCACGGCGCTCAGACGACTCGCGGAGTCCCTGGAACGGATCGGAAACGGCTCTTGAGTTCGGACGAGATTCGCAATTTCTGCATCATCGCGCACGTGGACCATGGGAAGTCCACGCTCGCAGACCGCTTTCTGGAGGTCACCGGCGCCGTGCGCAAGGAACTCCTGGTCGAGCAGATGCTCGACGGCATGGACCTGGAACGCGAACGCGGCATCACCATCAAGGCCAAGGCCGTGACCATGCACTACCAGGCCCTGGACGGGCAAAGATATCAGTTCAACCTGATCGACACGCCGGGGCACGTCGACTTCTCCTACGAGGTCTCCAAGGCGCTGCAGGCCTGCGAGGGAGCGCTGCTCCTGATCGATGCGGCCCAGGGGATCGAGGCGCAGACCGTGGCCAACTGCCACCTGGCCGAGAAGTGCGGTTTGAAGATCATCCCGGTGATCAACAAGATCGACCTGGCCACGGCGCGGCCTGAAGAGATCGAGGAGGAGATCGAACACGCGCTGCTGATCGAAAAGGAACAGACGCTCCGAGTCAGCGCCAAGACCGGCCTGGGAGTCGGCGAGGTGCTCGAGGCGATCGTGGACCGCGTGCCCGCTCCAAGGGGGGATCGCGACGGCCCGCTCCGTGCGTTGATCTTCGACTCGGTCTTCGATGACTATCGCGGCGTGGTGGTGCACGTGCGCATCTTCGACGGCGCGCTCAAGAAACGCGCCCGGATCCGCATGAAAGGCGTCGGCTCCACCTACGAGGTGCTGGAGGTCGGAGTGTTCACGCCGGGCAAGCTGATCCCCACGGAAACGCTCAGCCAGGGCGAAGTCGGCTACCTGATCGGCAGCATCAAGAACCTCTCGGACGTGCGCGTGGGCGACACGATCTGTTCCGAGCGGGAGGCCTCCCTGATCAAGCCGCTGCCGGGTTATCAAGCGCCGCAGCACATGGTCTTCTGCGGCATCTACCCCACCCAGAACAAGGATTTCGACAACCTGCGCCGGGCGCTGGAGAGACTGGCCCTGAATGACGCCTCGTTCTCGTTCACGCCGGAATCGTCGGAAGCGCTGGGCTTCGGTTTCCGCTGCGGCTTCCTGGGCTTGCTCCACATGGAGATCGTGCAGGAGCGGCTCGAGCGGGAGTCGAACGTCGACATCGTGCAGACGGCGCCCAACGTCACCTATGAAATCCTGAACACGGCCGGCGAAACCCTGCGCATCGATCGCCCCTCGGGCCTGCCGGACGCCAACTTGATCGAGGAGTTCCGCGAGCCGATCGTGCGGCTCGACGTGATCGCGCCCAGCGAGTACGTCGGCGGGCTGATGACGCTGGCCATCGAGCGCCGGGGAAAGTTCGTGCATCAGGAATACATCAGCGAGACCCGGGTGCTGTTGACCTTCAAGATGCCCCTGTCGGAGATCGTCTTCGACTTCTATGACAAGTTGAAGTCGCTGACGCGCGGCTACGGCACCATGGACTATCACGTCACCGAGTATGCCGCTGCGAACCTGGTGCGCATGCGCATCCTGGTCGGCGGCAACGAGGTCGACGCGCTCTCCATGATCGTGCACCGGGAGAACGCCGAGGGCCGCGGCCGCAAGGTCCTGCAGGTGCTGCGCAAGCACATTCCGCGGCACATGTTCGAGGTCGCCCTGCAGGCCGCCATCGGCGGCAAGATCATCGCCCGCGAATCGATCAAGGCGCTCTCGAAGCAGGTCACCGCCAAGTGCTACGGCGGGGACATCACCCGCAAGCGCAAGCTGCTGGAGAAGCAGAAAGCCGGGAAGAAGCGCATGAAGATGGTCGGCAACGTAGAGATCCCCCAGCGCGCGTTCCTTTCCGTTCTAGGGGTCCAGCGCAATTCGGACGGTTGAGGTGGAGCCCGGGGCGCTATCCTGCTGCCGTTCGCAGAATGGGTATCGAGGTCTGGAATGAACAAACCGAAGGGCCAGCAAACCGCCCGGCAGGGTCCGCCCAAAAAACCGACGCCAGAGCGGCAGGCCGCAGCGTTCAAGCTGATGCTGCTGGGGGCCGCCATCGCCCTGGTGCTGATCTACATCTTGAGCCAGATCCTCGACATCGAGAGCCGCAACACGGCCTTCTGGATCTACGGCCGCTACGCGGGCGTCGCGCTGTTCGCCTGGGTCGGCCATTCCATCGGCCTGGGGCGCGGCCGCGTGGTGGCCGAGAACCTCGAATGCCTGGCGATCGCCGTCGTGATGGCGCTGATCCTGAAGTACTTCCTGGTGGAGGCCTACAAGATCCCGACCGGCTCGATGCAGCCGACGATCCTGGGGGACGCCGAGACCGGCATCTTCGACCGCGTACTGGTCAACAAGTTCGCCTACCTGGTGGACGAGCCCGAGCGCTATGACGTGATCGTGTTCAAGTTCCCGCTCGACCGCAGCAAGAACTACATCAAGCGCCTGATCGGCCTGCCGGGCGAACGGATCATGATCTTCGGGGGCAACATCTACGCGGCGGACCGTGGTCCGAACGATGCCTTCGGCGCGCTCAAGATCGCCCGCAAGGAAGACTCGGTGCGCGAGGCGGTGATGAAGACCATCTATCCCTCGGGACGCTCCGGCGAAAGCTTCGACTCCGCCTTCACCGTGCTGAACGGCAGCCGGTCGGTGGACGGGGATTCGATCACGTTGAGCGCCGGCAGCCGCATTCGCTACGGGGCGGGGGAACCGATCCGGGATCGCTATGACGACGGTTACGACGTGGACTGGAACATCGCGGTTCCCGACCACGTGGTGGCGTTCGGCAAGCACGTGGTTTCCGATCTGGGCCTGCGCCTCGAGGTCACTCCCGGCGAAGGCATGCAGGAACTGCAGCTTTTGATCCGGGTCAACGGCATCGAACATCGCGGCATCGTCGCGTGCGGACCGGCGAGCGCCTCCGGAGCGAACAGCGCCGGGCGGTCGACTCGCATCGAGTCCGGATTCATCCAAGTCGGGGGGGGCGGGGAGGGCGGGGGCGACGATCTGGTCGGGATCGGAACTCAGGCGACGGTCGTTGCGAAACAGCCCGATCTGCGGATCCAGGAAGGCGAATCGGTGGAAGTGGCATTCCTGCATGTGGATCAGGAACTGATCCTCGAGGTCGACGGAGATCAGGTGCTGCGATTCGGGTACGAGATCGCCGAGGAGGCCGACTCAGCAGGGGCTCCCGGGCTCTACCCGTGGCCGCGCGCGCCCGAAACCAATGCGGTCATGCTGGCCGTCCAGGGCGGCCAGGCCACCCTGACCGATCTCGAACTCGTACGGGATATCCACTACACGACTCCCGGGCGCACGACCCCGTTGACCTTCGACGTGCCGGAGGATGCGCTCTTCGCGATGGGAGACAATACCGAGAACTCCCATGACGGACGCATGTGGGAAGCGGAGCGCGTGCGGCTGCCGGACGGCACGGAGCTTCTGCGCGAACACCGGGGCTACGGTTGGGACACGCGGGAGTCCGTCGACATCTATGGCGAGACCTACCGGGTACCCTACGGAGCCGAACCGGTGATCAACCGCGTTGGAGTGCAGCCGTTCAATTTCATTCCCAGAAACCTGCTGCTCGGCAAGGCGATTGCGATCTTCTGGCCCATCTATCCTCACTTCAGATGGAAGCTGCTGAGATGATGACCACTGGCACCGGCAAAGTCGCGGCTTCCCCCGAATCTGCAGGCTCCGCAACCAGGCATCCGGATCCCTCGAAGTCGCTTTTGACCGTCAAGGATCTGGTCAAGATCTATGGCAACCGGGCCGTGGTGGACGGAGTGTCGTTCCACGTGAATGAGGCCGAGATCGTCGGCCTGCTTGGGCCCAACGGCGCCGGGAAGACCACTTCGTTCCTGATGACCGTCGGCCTGATCACGCCGGTCAAGGGAACGGTATGCTTCAACCAGGTGGACGTGACCCATCACCCGATGTATCGCCGCGCCCGGTTGGGCATGGGCTACCTGTCGCAGGAAAAATCGGTCTTCCGCCAGCTCACCGTCGAGGAAAACATCCTGGCCGTCCTCGAGGCCCGGGCCTATCCGCGCTTGAAGCGGCTCGAGATCACTCAGGCGCTGCTCGACGAACTGGGCATTTCGTTTCTGGCCAAGCACCGCGCGGAGACGCTCTCGGGAGGCGAGAGCCGCCGGCTCGAGATTGCGCGGACGCTGGCCACCGACCCGCGCTTGATTCTGCTGGACGAACCGTTCTCGGGAGTCGACCCGAAGGCCAAGGAGGAGATCGCCGAAATCCTGGTCAGCCTCAAACACCGGGGCATCGGCGTGCTGCTCACCGATCACGACGTCCACTCGACCCTGGCCACCACCGACCGGTCGTACATCATCAGCGACGGGAGGATCTTGCGGGAGGGCAAGCCGAAGGACCTGGCGGACGACCCCGAGGTTCGACGGGTCTACCTGGGACAGAAGTTCCGCTACCAGGGACACGATGCTCCATCCTGACCCGCGATGTTTCACTTCTGAATCGCCGGCCTTGGCAGTTCGTTGAGATTTACCCACACTTTGCTAACGCGAACTAGGGGGTCTCTCCGCGGAACCGATATAAGTCGTTGTCGGTATTGAACAACAGCTCATCGGTTCGCGGATTCCTTGGGGGGATGACGTGCTCAAACAGCCGCATTGCGAGAACCCGATCCTGATCGTCGACGACGAGGACGCCATCAGGCAGTCCTTGGCTCGCTTTCTCCGACAGAGCGGCTACCCGTGCGTGGTCGAGGCGCGGAACGGACAGGAAGCCCTGGCCGCGCTCGCTCGCCAGCGGTTCTTCCTGGTCATCACAGACATCTCCATGCCGGTGATCGGCGGACTGGAACTGCTCGCGCGCATCCGCAAGGACTACCGGCAGACCGACGTGGCCGTGATCACCGGTCACCTGGAACTCGACTTCGCGATCCAGGCCATCAAGAACGGCGCCTTCGACTACTTCAAGAAGCCCTTCCGTTTCGAGGAGGTGATCAGCACCATCAAGCGAGTCGTGGAGAAGCAGTACCTCGAGCAGCGCTCGCTCGAACTGGAGTTGCTCAAGGAACGCCGCCGGCAGGAGGATCTCCACATGAAGGAGTTCCTGCTGGCCCTGGCGCAGATCATCGACATGAAGAGCACCTACACCCGGGAGCATTCCGACCGCACCGCGCAGATCTCGCGGCTGATGGCGGAGCGTTGCGGTCTCAGCAACGACGAGGTGGAACGGATCGCGCTCGGCGCGCGGCTCCATGACGTGGGCAAGATCGCGGTTCCGGACGGCATCCTGGACAAATCGGGCGCCTTGACGCCCGAGGAGTTCGCGACCATGAAGCACCATGCCGACCGTGGCGCGGAACTCTGCCGGCCGATCAGCCTGCTGGCGCCGATCGTGCCGATGATCCGCTGGCACCACGAGAACCTGGACGGAACCGGCTATCCCGACGGACTCAAGGGCGAGCAGATTCCGCTCGACGCGCGCATCGTCCGGATCGCGGATTACTGGGATGCGATCACTTCCAATCGCTCCTACCGAAGCCCCATGTCCACCGATGAGGCCCTGCGCGTCATCCAGCAGGAGTGCGACGCCGGCCGGCTCGACGGTGATCTGACCCGCAGCCTCTTCGAGTGCGTGAAGGCCGGCCTGATCGATCGCGTCCCGGTGCCCGCCACCGTCTGATCGAACCGATCGGCTCAGGCCGCGCTTGCCCCGGTGAGCCGGGTGCACTAGACTCACCTCTCCTTTTTTCTCCCACATAGTGGAAGTTCACGGAGTTCCCATGAACCTCGTCGTCTGCGTGAAGCGCGTCCCCGATACCGCCTCTCACGTCCGGCCGGGATCCGACGGCAAGTCGCTCGACCCTTCCGGAATCTCCTACGTCGCAAACCCTTACGACGAGTATGCGGTGGAGGAATGCCTCAAGATCAAGGAAGCCGTGGGCGGAGAAGTGGTCGTCCTGTCGATGGGACCGAAAGATGCCACGAAGGAGATCCGCCACTGCCTGGCGATGGGCGCGGACCGGGCGGTGCTGGTCAAGGACAGCCAGATCAACCGAGATCCGCTGACGACCGCGATGGGCCTCGTGGCCGCCCTGAAGACGATCGATCATGACGTGATCTTCTTCGGCCGGCAGGCCGTGGATCACGACCACTCGCAGGTCGGGACGATCGTCGGCACGCTGCTCGGCCTGCCCGTGGTGACCGAAGTCGTCAAGGTCGAGGTCGGCGACGGCCGGCTGACGGTCCATCGCGAGGCCGAGGCCCGGACGCTGGTCCTGGAGGTTCCGACGCCCTGCGTGCTCACCGCCCAGAAGGGGCTGAACGAGCCGCGGTACGCGTCGCTGAAGGGCATCATGCAGGCCAAGAAGAAGCCGATCGACGAAGTCGAGGTGGAGCTTCAGGACTGCCAGATCGAAGTCCTGGAAATGAGGTCCCCGCCTCCCCGCCCACCCGGCAAGATCGTGGGCGAAGGGGTCGAGGCCGTGCCCGAACTGGTGCGACTGCTTCGCGAGGAAGCCAAGGTCCTTTGAACACACCCGAACACCGCAGGAGCTAGAACGAAATGACGGGCGCGATCATCGCATTCGCCGAACAGCGCGACGGTCAGATCAAGAAGTCGGCCCTCGAGGTCGTCACCGCGGCCCACCAGCTGGGCCAGCAACTGGGCGCCGAGGTGATCGCCCTCTGTCCGGCCGCAGCGGAGGTGGCGGACGCCTCTCGACTCGGTCGCTACGGCGCGACCTCGGTCCTCTCGGGCGGCGGCGACCTGTTCAAGGACGACGCGCCGGACACGCTCGCGCACGCGATCGCGGCGCTTGCGGAAGAGCTGGACGCCCGCGCGATCCTCCTGCCGGCCACCTCGCTCGGAAAGGACGTCGCTCCCCGGGTCGCGGCGCTGCTCCAGATCGCGCAGATCAGCGACTGCACCGCGTTGACGGTGGAGGGGGGCCAGATCCGCGCGGAGCGTCCGGTCTACGCCGGCAAGGCGATCTGGAGCGTTCAATCCAGGTCATCCCGATTCCTGGCCACGCTGCGGCCCAACAACTTCACTCCGCAGGAGACCGGTGGTTCGGACCTGACTCCGGCGCCGTTTCAGCCGCACGAGCCGATGCCCTCCCGGCTCACGATCAAGGACGTGATCCAGACCCAGGGCGCGGGCGCCCCAGGCGCATTGAACGCATTGGACGTCACCGAGGCCAGCGTGGTCGTGTCCGGCGGCCGGGGTCTGAAGGGGCCCGAGAACTACTACGTGCTCGAGGAACTGGCCGCGACGCTGGGCGGGGCCGTCGGATCGTCTCGGGCCGTGGTGGACTCCGGCTGGCGGCCGCACGCCGAACAGGTCGGGCAGACCGGCAAGGTCGTATCCCCCAACCTCTACATCGCCTGCGGCATCTCCGGCGCGATCCAGCACCTGGCCGGCATGACCTCATCGAAGGTGATCGTGGCCATCAACAAGGATCCCGAGGCGCCGATCTTCAAGGTCGCCGACTACGGCATCGTGGGCGACGTGATGCAGGTCGTGCCCGCGCTCAACGAGGAACTGAAGAAGAGCTGAGCCCCTCCGGCGGTCAATGCCGGAAGTGACGCACTCCAGTGAAGACCATGGTCAGGCCGTGCTCGTCGGCGGCCTGGATCACTTCCGCGTCGCGGACCGAGCCGCCGGGCTGGACCACCGCCGCCACCTGGGCCCTGGCGGCTTCATCGATCCCGTCCCGGAAGGGGAAGAACGCATCGCTGGCGAGCACCGAGGCCTCGGCTCTCCGGCCGGCCTTCCGGACCGCCAGCGCCACCGCGTCGACGCGGCTCATCTGACCCGCGCCGACCCCGACCAGGGTTTCGTCCCGAACCAGCACGATGGCGTTCGATTTGACATGCTTGGCCACGATCCAGGCGAAGCGCAGCGAGGCTTCCAGCGCAGGATCCGGCCGGCTCTTTGTCACGCAGCGGAAGGGGTCGCCGGGACCGCTGCGATCCCGCTCCTGAACCAGAACACCCCCACGGACCTTGCGCTGCTCGAATTCGCGTTCATCCTCCGGACCCTCCCCCACCTCCAGCAGGCGGACGTTCTTGCCCCACTTCTGCCGGGTCGAGAGCAGTTCCACGGCCGCGTCCGAGAATTCGGGCGCGATCACGCATTCGAAGAAGCGGTCAGGCTGTGCGATGCACTCGGCCAGCGCCTCGCCGACCGGGCGATTGAAGGCCACGATGCCGCCGAAGGCGGACAGCGGATCACCGGACAGCGCCCGCTCGTAGGCCAGCTCGAGCTGATCGGCCACGGCCGCCCCGCAGGGGTTGGTGTGCTTCACGATCACGCAGGCCGGCCGTTCGAACTCGCGAGCGAGCGCCAGGGCCGCGTCGCCGTCCATGAGATTGTTGTAGGAGAGCTGCTTTCCATTGCGCTGCCTGGCCGTGGCCAGGGATGGCTCAAACCGCCCGGCCAGCGGGAGGAAGGCGGCGGCCTGATGAGGGTTTTCGCCATAGCGCAGCGGCCAGGGGGCGTCGAATGCCAGGAACTCGACGCCGGGGACGGCCGCCTTCGTGCGCGCGAACTCCTCCCGGCCGGAAAGAAAACGGCAGATGGCGCCGTCATAGGCCGCGGTCAGCCGAAAGGCCTTCCGGGCCAGATCCCGGCGGGTCGGAAGGTCCAGTTCGAACCCGCCCCGTTCGAGCTTCGCCAGGATCTCCGGATAGTCATCCGGATCGACCACCACCGCGACATGCTCGTGGTTCTTGGCCGCGGAGCGCACCATCGAAGGCCCGCCGATGTCGATGTTCTCGATCGCCTCGGCGAGTTCCACCCCGGGATCGCTGGTGACCAGCTCGAACGGGTAGAGATTCACCGCCACCAGGTCGATCGGCTCGAGCCGGTGTTCGCGCATCTGCTCGAGATGCCTCGGATCGTCCCGCCGCGCCAGCAATCCTCCGTGGATTCGCGGATGCAGCGTCTTGACCCGGCCGTCCAGGATCTCCGGGAAGTTCGTGAACTCGGCCACATCGATCACCGGCACGCCGGCCTCGCGCAGCACCCGGGCCGTCTTGCCGGTCGAGAGGATCTCCACGCCCGACCGGCTCAGGCCCAGCGCGAATTCCGCCGCGCCCCGCTTGTCGGTCAGGGAGAACAGCGCACGTCGAATCGGCATCGCGGTTTTCCTTTCGCTCAGCGCTTGCCTCTGGCCTCGCCGCCGCCGGCCGAGAGACGCAGGTAGGCATCGATGAAGTCGTTCAGGTCGCCGTCCAGCACCCCCGCGGCATTCCCCTTCTCGACACCGGTCCGGTTGTCCTTGACGAGCGTGTACGGCTGCAGCACGTAGGAGCGGATCTGGTGCCCCCAGGCGATGTCGCCCTTCTCGCCCTGCAAGCCGCGGATCTCCGCCTCGCGCTTCTGCTCCTCGAGGGCGAACAACTTGGCGCGCAGCATCTTCATCGCCGTGGCCCGGTTCTTGTGCTGGCTGCGCTCGTTCTGGCACTGCACCACGGTGTTGGTAGGGACGTGCGTGATCCGGATCGCCGAGTCGGTCTTGTTGATGTGCTGGCCGCCGGCGCCACCGGCCCGGAAGGTGTCGACCCGCAGGTCGTCCGAGCTGATCTCGATTTCAATGTCTTCGTCGAATTCCGGAACCACGTCGACCGAGCAGAACGAAGTGTGCCGGCGATTGGCCGCATCGAAGGGCGAGATGCGCACCAGCCGATGAACGCCCAGCTCCGAGCGGAGATAGCCGTAGGCGAACTGCCCCTTGACCAGCACCGTGGCCGACTTGATGCCGGCCTCCTCGTGCTGTTGTTCGTCGATGATCTCCGCCTCGAAGTCGTTTCGCTCGCACCAGCGCAGGTACATCCGGAGCAGGATCTGGGCCCAGTCGCACGACTCTGTCCCGCCGGCGCCGGCCTGGATCTGCAAGAATGCGTTGCGGTGATCGTGGGGGCCGCCCAGCGTGACGGCCAGTTCGAGCTTGTCACATTTTCGCTCGACGGCCGAGAGGCCCTCCTCGGTCTCGCGGCGCAGCTCGTCGGAGCCTTCCTCCTCGGCCAGCTCGATCATCGCCTCGCAGTCCTCGAGACCCGCTTCGAGCTCGGCGTAGGGGTCGACGATCGCCTTGGCCAGCTTCAGCTCCGCCACGGTCGCGGAGGCTGTCTCCTGGTTGCTCCAGAAATCCGAAGCCGCCATGCGCTGTTCGATCTCGGCCTTCTTCTTCAGCCTGTTGGGGATGTCAAAGAGAGTCCTTGAGTTGAACGATCCGGTGGCGGAGTTCCTTCAGGCGTTCGCCGAGTTCAGTCACAACGGGCTCCTTTGATGCTGGCTGCCGATCGAATTCCCGGGAGAGTCCGGACGCGGGCGATTCTACTCCTCCCCGCTCGATGCGGATTGCCTAAAACGCCGTCTTGGTCAGAACCCCGCCGGTGGTTCAAAGCGCTTCCACGACCGCGTCCGCGATCCGGTCCACGCTGGCCAGCCCCCCCATGCCATGGTCTCCGCAGGCCAGCCGTTTCTCCACCGGTTCCACGACCACGAACCTTTGCCCGCCGCCCACCGCGAGCAGCCGCTCCAGATTGGCCTGAACCAGCTCGTTGCTCCACATCTCGCTGTTCATCGCCGGCGCCAGCACCACCCGTTTGTGGGCCTCGAACGCCAACATCAGGCTGCTCAGCGTGTCGTTGGCCAGGCCGTGCGAAAGCCGTCCCAGAAAGTCGGCGGTGGCCGGCGCGATGACCGCGACATCCGCCCAGCGAGCCCACTCGATGTGGGGAATCGACGGCCCGGATCCGTCGGCCAGATCGTCGAGAAGCACCGCGTGTCCGCTCAGGGCGCTGAAGGTCAAGGGCTGGATGAAGCGGGTGGCCGCCGGCGTCATGATCACCCGGACCTGGACCTCGCGTCCTCTCAGCTCGGACACCAGATCGCAAGCCTTGAACGCCGCGATTCCCCCGGTCACGCCCAGCAACGCGTTCTTCATTCTGCTCTCCTGCCGTCGGGCCCATCTGAAGCACCCGGCCCATCCTCGCCGAGCGGCGGCGGCTGGAAGAGCGCGTCGGCTTCACGCACCAGACAGGCGGCAATCTCCGACCGGGTCTCGAGCGAGTGTAGCGTCCCATCCCGCCTCAGAAAATCGGCGCGGTGGGAGGTCTCGGTGACCTGTTCGGCCAGGTTGGCGACGATGCCGAGGGCCCCCACCCGTTCCAGGGTGGCGCGCGCCCTGCGATGCAGCTCGGCGCGCTCGATGCCCGATTCCAGTTTGAACAGGATCATCGGCAACTCGGGGTGGCAGTGCCGGAGCAGATCGGCGAGCTTGGGAGTCGGCCGCAGGCGCAACAACAGTTCCGGCTCGCTCGAGGACAGTTTGCCCGGAACCGGCTCGGGGGCATAGTCCGCCACGGCGGCCGCATGCACGAGCAGTCGCGGACTCCCGGGCCGTCCGAAGAGGTCGATCAACAGGCGCCCGAGCGAGGCGGCCGTGGTGAACGGCTGCAACGCGACGGCCTCGGAAGCCTGCGGCTTCAGTGCGCCCGGCCCGTGGAAGAAGCACACGCGATAGCCCGCGCCCGCGAAGGAGGCCGCCAGCTCCACGCCCAACCGGCCGGTGGAGCGATTCGAGAAGTAGCGCACCTCGTCCAGCGGCTCTTGAGTCGGGCCGGAAGTGATCGCGACGGATCGCACGTGGTGGGACCTCGAGTGGGCCGTTGGCCGGGGGGTTGGACGCCGGCCGGGCGGCTGCTGGTCAGTTGCCGTCTTGAAGCAACATGACCTTGACGTCATCCACCGCGACGATACCAACGTTGGCGGCCGGTTTCTCGAGCTTCAGCCCGACCATCGGCACCAGCCTCGAGCCCTCGACCGAGCCCGAACCTTGGATCTGCCGGTAGTTGCTTCCGAACAGCCCGCCGCCGCCGCCGCCCGACTCCCACTGGTACAGCTCGTACCCGACCGAAACCGTGTACGTCCAATCCTCGAATCGGGTGGCGCGCCAGACGTCCACGATGAAGTACAGGTCCCTGCCCGCCGGCAGCTGGTGACTGGTGGGCTGCTGGTCGATCCACAGCAGGCCGTCCGGGCCGGGTCCCGTAGCCGGGGCGAAGTCGGAGATGGGATTGTCGACGATCAGGCCGAGCCGGAAGGGCGAGATCACGTCGACCATCTTCATCCTGAGGGTCAATTGAACGTGCCCCGAGTCCACCACCTGCCCGTCAGCGAACCTGCCGGCCAGATACAGCACCTGTCCGCCCAACCCGTTGCTGTCGAAGCGGATCTCCTGGCCGCCCGCCGCGGCAGGTGTCAGGGTGATGCCCCCGACCGTGGAACTGTCCACCCAGTCCCCGACCTCCGCCTGAGGACTCGACCCAGGCAGATCGAAGGTGCTGAGGAAGACCAGTTGGGGGGCGGTGACGCCCGGCAGGGCCAGGGTGCTGACGAAACCCAAGGCCCCCAAGATCCCCAGGATGGCGATTCCGGCTTTCGACGGTTTCCTCATGTGTGAACGCAAACCGTTGGGCACCAAAGGGCGCGAAGCGAATGGGCGGTGAACGACGCGGGGCACCATCGCGGTCCGGATTGTACACTACCTATCGGCAAATGGATCAGGAATCTTCACGACTTGCCGCTCGGCCGCCGAGTCCAACCCGATCCAGGATCTTGTAGAATCCCCTGAGACTCACGTTCAGGCGGCGGGCCGCCTCGGTCTTGTTGCCGCCCGCCCGGCGCAGGGCGCTTTCGACCACACTCCGCTCGAAGCCCTCCATGAGATCCTTGAGCGTCCCTTCCGGAGCCGGGCCCCCGGCCCGCAGACTCTCCTCCCTCAGGGCCACGGGCAGTTCGTCGACGTCGATGACCTTCCGGTCGCCCGACAGGATCATCAGGCGCTTGACCAGATTCTGCATTTCGCGCACGTTGCCCGGCCAGGAATAGCGCTCGAGAACCGCGAGCGCCTGCTTGGACAGGCGGACTCCCTCGGCCCCGGCGGAGTTCTGCAGCTCCTGCATGAAGTGGTTGATCAACAGCGCGACGTCACCCTGCCGCTCCCGCACCGGCGGAAGCCAGACCGGCGCGACATTCAGACGGTAGTAGAGATCCTCGCGAAACCGACCGGCCTTCATGAGCTGCTTCAGGTCCCGGTGCGTGGCCGAGAGGATGCGCACGTTGACCTTGACCGTCGCCTTTCCTCCGACGCGAAAGAACTCCCCGTGCTGGACGACTCGCAGCAGCCGCTTCTGAACCTCCAGGCTCATGTCCCCGATCTCGTCCAGGAACAAGGTGCCGCCGTCGGCCATCTCGAACATCCCGGGGCGGTCGCGGTCCGCGCCCGTGAAGGCTCCCTTCACGTGCCCGAACAGTTCGGCCTCGATCAGGGGCTCCGCCACCGCCGCGCAGTTCACCGAGACGAAGTTCTTCCCGGCGCGCCGCCCGTTGAAGTGAATCGCCCGGGCGACGAGTTCCTTGCCGGTGCCGCTCTCGCCCTGGATCATGACCGGGAAGTCGGTGTCGGTGATCCGATCCAGAAGCCGCAGCACCTCCTGCATGTTGGCGCTCTGGGTGACGATCTTGCGGTAGTCGTAGCGCACCGCGGCCGCCTTGCGCTCCGCCTCGATCGTGTGCTTGGCCTCGTCCAGCTCCCGGGCTTGCTGTTCGACGGTCTGCATCAGTTCCGCGTTCAGCCGCTCGATCTCTTGATGCAGTCGGGCCCGTTCAAGCGCGACGCCGGCCGCCGAAGCCAGGTCGCTCAAGGACTCGAGATCGCCCTGATCGAACCGATCGATCACGTCGGGATGGTCCAGGTAGATGCTGCCCAGCACCTGGTCGTTGCCCCTGAGCGGGACGCACAGGATCGAAGAGACTTTCAGTTCGGCGATCGAGGCGATCGACCGCAGCCGCTGGTCGTGGAGGGCGTTCGAGGCCCGGATCGACTCGCCCGAGAGGGCCACGTTGCGGGCCACCGAGTGGCTGAACTGAAACTCCGGCTGCCGGATGTCCTGTTCCGCGAAGTTGCGCGCCACGCGCACATCGATCTGGGTACCGCGCACGAGGATCAAAAAGCCCCGGAGAGCGCCGCACAGTTCGATCGATTCGTCGAGGATCAGGCTCAACAGCCGGCGCGGGTCATGCTCGGAGTTGATCGCGGCGTTGATCTCGAGCAGTCGATCCAGTGTCCGGATGCGGCGATCCACGCCGACATACGAATGTTCCGGCGAGGCCGTCACGGGCGGGCCGACGGCGTCGCGGGAACGCAGGACGGCCACGCGCGAAAGCCCCGCCTGGAGCCCGAGCCGCTGGAACAGCACGGCCGCCTCTTCCTCTGCTGCGTCCGCCCGCGCCAGATCACCGGCGGTGGTCCGGACCGCGGCCCGCGACGCATCCAGCCGGCGCGTCGCCGCCCGATCCCTCAGGGCCTGGGCCCGGATCAGGAGGGCCTCGGCCCGCTCAGCGCCGCGGCCTTCCGCCACCAGAGCCGAAAGGGCCCGATCGAATTCCCGGTCCGCCGCGACCGCGTCCCCGGCAGCGCCGAGGCCGAAAGCGTGCACGGCCAGCAGCAAGCCGCGGGCGGCGTCCGCATCGACGTCCGGCCGCTCGGCCAGCACCTCGTCCGCCACGGCCAGCGCCGCCTGCTGGTCCCCGGCGCGCCACGAGGCCAGGGCGCAGAGCGCCGCGGCCCGCGGGCCCTGAAGACCGGGCGAAATGGCCTGGGCCCGCTTCCGGCCGAGCCGCGCGACGCGGAGCGCTGCGCCCAACCGGCCCTCCACCAGGTGGTGCCCGGACGCAGAGAGAAGGAGTTCGACGAGGGCCACGGCCTCGCGTTCGGCGCGCACCGAGTGAAGCGCGCCGGCCAGCAGAGCTCGTGCCTCGGCGGCCTGCCCGCGCCAGCTCAGGACGCGTGCCAGCGCCGCCTGCCCGGTGGCGAGCACCAGAGTGGTGGCTGCCTGCTCGCGCAGCGCCACGCTCTCGCGCATCAGCACCTCGGCCTGGTCGGAGTTGCCCGCGCAGAGTTCCGCGTCGGCCAGATGCCGCAGAAACATGGACCGGCTGACTTGCGAGGAATCCTCGCCGAAGAACGCGCGCCCACGCAGGCCCAGTTCCCGAACGGCCGACAGATTGCCCAGCGTGCTCTGGGCCTCCATCAGGATCACCAGGATTTCCTCGCAATGCTGCACGACCCCGGCCCGATCGAATGACGAAAGCACCGGCTCCAGCGCCGCCACGGCCTGATCGGAGCGGCCGTCCTCGTGGAGCAGCCGGCCCAGGTTGGAGCTGGCCTGCCGCACCAGGTCCATTCGGCCCAGCCGTTCGCCGAGCTGCTGGGCTTCTCGATAGAGATCGGCTGCCGGCTCGACTTCAGCCCGGTGGGCGTGCACGTTGGCGAGTGCCATCACCACCGCGGCGCGCTCGAGCGTCGGCTCCGGACCCAGCAGATCCAGCGCCTCCCGGGCCGCGTCCACGGATGCGTCGAAATCCTGATCCTCGCGCAGGACGATCGCGCGCTGGGCCAGGAGCAGCGCGCGCGTCTCGGGGAGGATCCCGGGAATCGAGAGCCCCACATCAATGCTCCGGCGCGCCGGATCGAGCCGGCCGGCCCGCAACTGGGACCGCGCCAGGACCACCTGGCAGCGCCCGTGGTCATCCGCCTCGCCTTCCCACTGCGCCGCCTCCCCCGCCAGCAGTTCCGCTTGCGCGTTGTTGCCCTCCAGCGAGGCGCAATCGGCCAGCCAGCGAAGACAGCGCACGCGCTGCCGGGACTGACCCTCGACCGGGCAGAGACAGAGCGCCCGGGACAGGTAGCGCCGGGCCTCTGCCGATCTGCCCGCGGCCCGCAGGCGCACGCCTGCCTCCAGCAAGATCCGCGAGGCTTCCACGGACGACCCCGCCTCGGCCAACAACAGACCGATCTCGCCCGCGGTTTCCGGATCGTCGAAGCCGGCCTCGCTCAGGACCTCCGCCGTTTTCAGCGCGAGGCGGCGGCGTCCTTCGTCATCGAGATCGCAAAGCAGCGCCTCGGCCAGCGAGGTGGAAGACAGGATCACGCTGGCCGGCCGGGCCGGCGCACCGGTGACCGCGAGCCAGGGACTGCTGGCGAGTGCTTCGAACAGATCTGGAGGTCCGGGAGGGTCAGCCAGTCGCCGGGCCAGTTCCAGGGGAACGGGGCGGGTGCAGAGCGCCAGGGACCGCAGGCCGGCGCGCAGAGCGGCGGGCAGGGCGGCCAACTTCCGGAGCGCCCGTTCGCGGTTGACCACCGCGCCGCCCCGTTCGAGGAGCCGGGACCGGTCCCAGGCAGGTTGTTCACCGTCAGCTCGGACCGCTCCCGCATCGATCCGTTCGCAGAGGCCCTGGACCACCGACTGGGGCGAATAGGTGCGGCCGACGCGCAGCCACCGCAGGTGCTCCTCCTCGAGGATCAGCCCGAAATCCCGTGAGATCCGCTCGAGAACCTGTTCGCGGCCCGGACGCGGAATGAGATGCACGCGGGGCGCGGCGCCGGCGATCGGCTCCGGCACGGCCAGGTCGTCTTCCAGCACCAGGATCAAGGTCCCGGTCCCGGAGGAGGATCGCGCCACCAGGCGCGACAGCAGCTGGAGTTCCAGGGGAGCCGCCTGACCGCTCCATTCCAACAGCAGCAGCCCGCCGATTCCGAGCAAGTCCGACAGCTCCCTCTCATCCGGCACGGCGGACCCGGCTCCGGCCTGCCACCTGCAGACCGGCCGCCCGCCCGCGGCCGCCGCCGCGGCCCAACGAGTCGTCAGCGCGCGCGCGCCGGGTGGAACGGAGAACACGACCGGGCCCGCACCTCCGGATTCATCGGCGAAACCCTTCGCCAGCTGGTCCGGCACGGGAAACTCCATCGACCGGGCCCGACCCCGCAGGGTCGCCTGTGTTTCCAGGGGAAGCGGGAGATCCAGCGCTCTCGAGAGCGCCTCAAGCACCTCGCCGGCCGACGTGGGCCTGAGTTCCGGCTGGCGCATCAACAGGGTGTGCACCAGCGAAACGACGCCCTGCGGCAGGCTCTCGGCCAGCGGCTCCGGCAAGCGCAGATCGGATCCGGTGTGCAGGCGCAGGATCTCAGCCCCGCGGAGTCCGTCGCTCGGAAGGCACCGGGCCAGTAGCTGATAGAACACGATCCCGAACGAATAGAGATCGGAGCGCCGGTCGGGCGCGGCTCCCGCAAGGACTTCCGGCGCGAGGTAGCGCAAGGTGCCCGCCACGCCCTCCGCGACCGATGTGGACACGGCCAGGCCGAAGTCGATCAGCACCGCCCGCGCTTCCGGCGGCCGCCCTTCCACCAGCAGGTTCTCCGGTTTCAGATCCCGGTGCACCAGACCGCGGCGATGGACGAAGGCCAGCGCGCGCAGGACCTGGGCCAGCACGCCGGCGATCTCCCGCAACTCCCATCCTTCCGTCGCGGCCAGCAGGTCGTTGCCGTCGATGTATTCGTAGACCGCCAGGAAGGCGCCGTCAGACGGTTCGACCGTCGCGTCCCGCAAGCGCACCACGCCGGGAAAGCGGATCCCGGCCAGGATCGATGCCTCGCGGGCCACTTGCTCTCCGGTCCCGGGCGCACAGCGCTTGAGGGCGACCCGGTCTCCAGAGCAGCGGTCCTCGGCCAGGAACACGCTTCCGCCGCCGCCGGCACCGATGGATCGGATGATCCGGTAGCGGGACCAGTCGGGCAGCCGCAGGTGGTTTTCCGTGGGGCTCATCTGCCCCGATTGTAACGGCTGTGGTTTCAGGTACGAAACCGCGGGAAGATCTTGTCTGCCGGCGCTATTCGGCCCGGTCTCCCGCTATCATCGTGGGGGACGGCATGACCCGAATCCGGCGCGAAGGGACTCCGCCCGTTCGCGGCTCCTGCACGCGACGACGGTCCGCGACGACGAGAGAACCAACGCTTCAAGAGACCTTCGGGAGACATTGATGCTTCGAAAGTCCAGCCGGCGAACGCTGCTGCTCGCGGTCCCGCTCCTGATCGCGCTGCTCTCCGGTCTCCATGGTCTGAAGGCCGACATCGTGTACATGAAGTCGGGACAGAAGATCGAGGGCCAGATCGTCAGCGAGGGGCCCTCCAACGTGGACGTGGAGACCAAGTTCGGTCGGATGACCTTCGAACGCTCCAAGATCGACCGCATCGAATATCAGCGCCTGCCGAGGGAGGAGCTCAAGCAGCGCCGCAAAGCGGCCGGCAACGACCCCGTGAAGTTGTATGCGGCGGCCTTGTACGCCAAGGAGCAGAAGCTCATGGAAGAGTACAAGCAGATTCTCGAGGACGTGCTGCGCTACGACAACAATCATCCCGAGGCGAACAAGGCGCTGGGCAAGACCTACTTCGACGGCGCCTGGTTCACTCCCGAAGAGCTGGCCGAGCACAAGCAAGCGATCGAGCAGCAGATGAAATCCGCCGGCAAGGTGATGCATGACGGCAAGTGGGTCAGCGAGGAGACGGCCAAGCGGCTGCAGGGCTTCGAGCTGTACAAGGGACAGTGGCTGCGATGGAAGGAGATCTACACGCTGCAGTCGCAAGAGAAGGTGCCCGAGTTGTTGGGCATCGAGCTGGAGATCCGGGATTCCGAGCATTTCACGTTGCGGTCGAATCTCGGCGAGGAGGCCCAGAAGGAGATTCTCGACGTGGTCGAGATGGCCTGGGACCACTTCTTCGAGGTGTTCCAGCCCAACGAGACGGAGACGTACATCATGGGGTTCTATCCGATCCCGATCTACGTACTCCCCGACCCAAACGTGGTGACCAAGTTCGTGGAGCCGGAGGGCTACATGATCCAGCTCTACAACCCGCCCAAGGGGATCAATGAACGCTACGTCGACGCGGATTCGTTCCCGGTGTTCTTCCCGCGGCCGTTGATCGTGACCTCGGAGGGCCGCCACTTGAAGGGCGGCGGATCTCGCTTCACCAGTCTGGTCGGATTCATCTCGCACTACACCGGCAATCTGCTGGTGCGGCGCTTCAAGCGCGGCGGCAAGGTGCCGGGCTGGGTCGAGACAGGTCTCTCGCACTACTACGAGGGAATGCTGAACGGCTATCGCACGCTGTCGATCACGGAGTATGTCGGCTACGAGCATATCGAGAAGTGGGACATACTCCTGCAGACGTTCCCGCAGTGGTACCAGCAGATGGCCGACTCCGATTTCCGCCGCAGCCTGCCCTCGCTCGCGAGCATCCGCGACAAGATCGTCGAGGAACTGAACGCTCGCGAATTGGTCAAGGCCTACTTCGTGACCAGTTGGCTGATGGAGACGCACCAGCAGGAGTTCGTGAACTACATCCGGAGCGCCTTCGAAGAGAAGTTCAAGATTCGGGTGCGCACCACGGAAGGCGAGGCCTTCGAGGAATCATTCGGCGTGTCCTGCGAGGAACTCGAGGCCCAATTCGAGGAATGGGCCTCCAAGCTGCCGCCCCATCCACCGACCGGATTGTGATCGCCCTGGCAGACATCTATAATCCCGGGAACCCGAATACACCCTCGCTGACCCTCGCTGACTCTCACTGACCCTCGCTGACTCTCACTGACCCTCACTGAAAGGACCCGCCGATGTCCGGTCGACATCCGATTTCAGGCCTGATCGTCCTCTTGCTGGCCCTGCTAGCCGGTCCGGCTCTCGCCGACATGGTTTACAAGAAGGACGGCCGGAGCGTCGAGGGCACGATCATCGAGGACACCGCCGCGCACGTGATCGTGCAGACCAAGTTCGGTCCGATCACGATTCCGAGGGCGGATGTGCTGCGGATCGAAAAGGGCGAGAGCGCCGTCGATCAGTTCCGGGACCGCTGGGAGGCCGTCGACAAGGACGACGCCCTGGCGCTGATGGACCTGGCCGATTGGTGCCTGGAGAACAGGCTGAGTCGCGAGAGCAGGAAAGTCTACCGGAGGGTGATTCAGGTCGAGCCGGAGAACGAGACCGCCCGCCGGGCGCTGGGATTCGTGCTGGTGGACGGCACCTGGATCACCAAGCAGGAGCTGGCCGAGGCGGAACGTCTGCGCAAGGAGGAAGCGCGCAAGGCGGCCCTCGAGGCGCGGAAGAAGAAGTCCGGCGCCGACAGGAAGGAGGGCGGCGCCGATCCGCTGGCCGAGGTCGGCGACGTGTCGGGGGACGTGGCCGAATACCTGAAGTCGATCGAGACCAACTCGGACGCCGACGCCCAGGTCTCACGGGAACTCGATGACTTCTTCGGCCAGCGCTTCTCGGTGGCCACCAGCGCGCATTTCTCGCTACGCGCGCAGCTGCCGCCCTCCGAGGTGGTCGATCATCTGAAGCTCGCGGAGCGGCTGCTGGTCACCTGCAACAAGCTGTTCGGTCTCGAGCCCGGCAACTGCTGGTGGCAGCAGAAGGGGCCGTACCTCTTCTTCCACGTCAAGCAGAAGGGCACCTTCATCGACCTGATCGACTGGATCGACAAGAACATCAGTGACCTCGATCCCGAGTCGAAGAAGTTCTTCAAGGACAACAGCGGAATGATCAGCGCCTGGCCCCGGCCGATCTCCGCGCGCCTGGAGTCGGGCAATCCGCTGGGGCATTCGATTGCCCACTGGGTGGGGCAAACCTGGATCGTCTGGTTCACCGGCGGCCATGCCCGGGACTGGCTCAAGGAAGGCTTCGCCGAATACACCTCGATCAACGAGTTCGGGGTCAACACGTCCTATTGCGTGTCGCAAACCAAGTATGAGAACGAGGTCGAGATCGCCGACAAGGACTCCGACGGCGCCTATCAACTCGTCTGCTTCGACATCATCGAAGGCCGGACCGATAAGCCTCACCCGTTCAGCGAGTTGATCAAGAAGGACACCAATTCGCTCGATTTCGCCGATCTGGCCAAGTCCTGGAGCCTGGTCGAATTCCTGATGAAGGAGCACCCTGCGGAATTCAAGCAGTACGCCCAGTCCCTGCGAGGTTACAAGGACGAGGAAGAGTGCCTGAAGAAGGTGTTCGGCTGGTCCGGAGAGGAACTGGACGATCTCTGGGAAGAGTACGTCAAGAACAACTACAGCAAGGATCCGGGCGCCAAGAAGTAGCCCGGGCCCGGAGTCGTCAGGGCAGCAGCAGGTCCAGGCTCTCGATGAAGGTCATGATCTCCTGGGGGTCCAGCTTGCAGGTGACGTGCACTTCGGTTCCGATCACGGCGAAGCCGGCGTCGGTGGTCGGGCCGTAGACCTTCAGGCCGACCTTGGCGGGCAGCGTGTTGTTTGCCGACCGGATCTCCTGTTCCCGGTACTGAACGATTCCCAGCTCCTGGAGTCCATCGCTGTACGTCGAGGTCAGCGTGTCGATGCCCGACAGTTGGCGGACGCGGGTCGAGCGCCAGACGAAACCCCGGGGCAGATAGGTCGGCTGTAGGACCGCGAAGGACACGAAGGCCGCGGACTGATCCTGCGGAACCTCCGTGGCGGCTCCCACCGCCGACTGTTGAAACTGAACCTCGGCCAGATCGGGCCCGTAGTCGATGCTCAGGACTTCCATCTCCGCAGCCAGGGCGCCATTGGGCTGGAACTCGAGGTACTTGAGCGTGATCAGCGTTTCCCGATCGATCCAGACCGTGTAGGACGGGCGGTCGCCAAAGCGGGGCGTCACGTCGACCACGTCGGCCAGCCGCCCCGCCACCAGGGCCGGGTCGTCGTAGATCACATAGGTGTAGTTGGCCTCGAACAGCTCCAGGTCCTTCAGGCGGAAGTCGCGACCCCGCGCGTTGTAGCGGCCTCGTCCTCCCTGAAAGAGGGCCTGCAGCAGGTCGAATTGCTTGATCTCCCCCGCGTCGGTCATCGCGTCGCGGGCGACGCCGTTCAAGGTGAGCAGGTCGACCCGGAAATGCTCTTCATCCGCCTGGACGTACCGCTCCGTGTATTCGCCCGGAACCACGCCGACATAGTCGGTGTAGCGCCGCTCGGCGCGATAGGCCACGCCATTCGCCTCGGCGGCCGCCTGGGCGGACCAGCCGAGAAAAATGGCCTCGTCCGATCGGTCCGGCTCGCAGCCCGCGAAGGCCACCGGCAGGATCAGAGCCAGTGCCAGCCCGGCCCTCATCGCGCCCGTCCCCGTTTTGCGCCGCTCCCAGCTCGATCCGTGAGGGAGTTCGGCCGGGGCAGATAGGTGCGGGCATCCACATCGGTGCCGAGAGGAGTGCCCGGCTGGTAGCGCACAATGCTGTATTCGAAACGCATACCGGCCAGCTTGCCGTGCTTGGGCGGGTGCACCACTGTCACGGCCCGCTGGCTGTGCAGCTGAAGCGTGACGGCCAGCAAGACGGCCGCGGCGATTCCGGAGGCGACGGCGCTCCGCCAGATCCTGGGCGTTTTGGGCCGCAGCACGCGGCCCTCAGCGGCGTCCCGCTGGAACAACTGCTCGATGATCCGCTCCAGCAGATCCTGCGGCGCCTGCTTCCTGGGAAGCCGATCGAGCGCGGCCCGAATCGCCGGCGAGGGCCGCGCATCGGTCTTCAGCAGGAGCTGCTCGAACGATGGCAGCAGGGCCTGTCTGCGGGGCAGGCTCCTCACCAGGCTGCGGACCTCATGGGCGCGCGCGACCTCGTCTCGAAGCTCGGAGGACCCTTCCAGGGCCAGCTCGAACTCGGAGAGCGCTCGACCGGAGAGGCCGCCGTCGACATAGAACACCGCCTGGTCCGACAGGTCATGACGCTCGGGGCGATCGGGATTCTCGGAGGGGTTCATTCCTCACCTCCCGCCGCCAGCGCCTCGATGACCGGCTTCAGGAACGTTTCGAGAGTGCGGTGGGCCCGATTCAGGCGCGACTTGACGGTTCCGATGGAGCAGCTCATCGCCTCGGCGATCTCGCTGTAGGACAACTCCTCCAGGTAGCGCAAGACGACCGTGGCCTGCAGCTTGGGGCTCAGCCGGCCGATGCAGCGCTGCACCCGTTCTTCCACGAATTCCACATCGGCCCAGGCGTCGGGGGCCGGTTCGGACTCGTCCGCCAGCACGGCGAGGGCGCGCCCGGCGGTCGCGCCATCACCGACCATCAGGGGAGCGGAGTTGATCTTGCGCCGTCTGTCGATGCTCAGGTTCACTGTGATTCGATACAGCCAGGTGAAGAAACGTGAGCCGAACTGAAATTCCCCGATCTTCCGAAAGATCGTCAGGAACACCTCTTGCGACACCTCCATGGCATCGCTGGCGTTTCCCACGATCCGAAAAGCGGTGTTGTACACGCGGTCCTGATAGCGGTCGTAGAGATTCCGGAAGGCCGCCTCCTGGACTTCCGGATCTTCCGACTGACAACAACGGACCAGTTCGAAATCGTCGTCTTGAGTCATTCCGATCGTGGATACCGCGGTTTAGACGGTCCGGACCAGCGCGCGGTTCCGCTCGACCCAGGACTTTTTCCAGTCCGGGCGATCATATCCAATGCCGCCCCAAAGCATCGGGATTCAGGCCCTTAGGAAAAGGGCCGGACTCTGGCAGGGGGCTACCAGAGCAGCTGAAGGTGATCCAGCACGACCTTCGGTTGGGAAGCAGGGCCCCCGTCGGTGCAGACCGTCGGATCACACAGCCAATTGCCGCTCTCACAGCGGGTTGAGATCGGCATGGACACCATCACACCCGGAATTCCCGTGGGTTCCGAGACCTCGGTGGAGATACAGAGTTTCTGGGGTTCGCTGCCCGAACTGGATTCCTGCTGGGGTTCGCCCTCGCCGTTGCTGCCGTCGCCGCTCGGGTCCGTCACGGGCCGGTAGGTCCAACGGTAGACCGTGCCGTGATGAACGGTGAAGGTCGCCGAATCTCCCATTGCCACGCCGGCGACTTCGGCCAGCGCCGCGAAGGCCACCGATGAGTACCGGCTCAGCAGGGCGACCGAAGCGCGTGCCTGATAGACCGCCATGGAGTGCGGCCCGCTCCGCACGAGAGTGGCCGAACCTCGCATTCCGATATTGTCCACCAGGAGCTCGGTGGCATCCAAAATCATTATTTGACCGCTCGCCGAGGGGCCGGCCGCCCCGAAGCGAAAACGACTCAACAAGCTGACGTCGCCCGGGATCACGTAGATCGTGAGCACCAGATACTCCCCCTCCTGATGCGATCCAAGGGTGATCTTCGGCACCACCGGCTGTACGACGCCGGGTGAAACGACCGAGAGCCGATTGCTCAGGCAGTATTCGAAGCCGTCCAGCTGCCCATCTCCGTCCGTGTCCGAATCGAACGGATTCGCGGCGAGCGCTGGATCGGTGGAAACTTGGGAAAGATAAGCCTCTACGGCGTTCGAGAGGCCGTCGACATCGCTGTCGTCGAAGGGGAAATCCGCGGAGGCGCGGGCCGTCCCCAGCCACTCGCCACCTCCGCGTAGCGAGAGAACCAGGAGGAACGCGATGCCCGTGAAGCGGGCGAATCGCGCGACAAACGCCGAGGGCTTGAAAGAGTCCAACTTGCTGCCGACACCCATCTGCGGCTCCAGCCCGGCACATCGAGGCGGCGGTGGGGACGCCAGCCCGTGAGCACGAGGGAATTGTATACTCCCTGCGGGTGTATCGGCAACACCCCTTCCACTCAACTGACGGTTCCGTCATCTCCCGTCCGGGTCCCCGCCGCCGGTTCGCAGGAGCGAAACACGAATTCTCCCTGGTCCACGTCCAGGCTCAGCCGGTCCCCCGGCCCCACTTCGCCGGTCAAGAGCTTCATGGACAGCGGATTCTGGACGCGATCCTGGATCAGCCGCTTCAGGGGTCTGGCGCCGTAGACCGGGTCATAACCCAATGCGGCCAGCCGCTCCGCCGCCTCTTCACCAAGTTCCAGATCGATCCCCTGATCGGCCACCAGCCGTTGCAACCGGGCGAACTGGATCTCCACGATCCCGCGGAGATCGTCCCGGCTCAGGCGGTCGAACAGGATCGTCTCGTCGATCCGGTTCAGGAACTCCGGACGGAACGTCCGGCGGACGACTTCCATCAACCGCGCTGCCAGCGGCTTGGAACTGTCCTCGGTCTCCGAGAGCAGATCCGAGCCCAGGTTGGAGGTCATGATCACGATGCAGTTCCGGAAATCGACCGTGCGGCCCTGGCCGTCGGTCAGCCGGCCGTCGTCGAGCAGCTGCAGGAAGATATTGAAGACGTCGGAGTGCGCCTTCTCGATCTCGTCGAACAACAACACGGAATACGGCCTGCGCCGCACCGCTTCAGTCAGCGCGCCGCCCTCGTCGTAGCCGACGTAGCCGGGAGGCGCGCCGATCAGGCGGGCCACGCTGTGCTTCTCCATGTACTCCGACATGTCCAGGCGGATCATGGCCCGTTCGTCGTCGAACAGGTACTCCGCGAGCGCTCGGGCCAACTCCGTCTTGCCCACGCCGGTCGGTCCCAGGAACAGGAACGACCCGACCGGCCGGTCCGGATCGTGCAGGCCGGAGCGGGCCCGCCGCACCGCGTTCGAGACCGCGCTCACCGCGGCGGCCTGCCCCACCACCCGCCGGTGGAGTTCGCGCTCGCAGTGGACCAGCTTGTCCCGCTCGCCCTGCAGCAGCTTGGATACGGGAATTCCGGTCCACTTGGAGATGATCGCGGCCACGTCCTCCTCGCTGACCTCTTCCTTGAGCAGCGCGCCGTCCTCTTGCAGTGCGGCCAGTCGCTGCTGGCTGGCGGCCAGCTGCTTCTCCAGCGCGGGCAGAGTGCCGTAGCGGATCTCCGCCACCTTCTCGAGTTCACTCTGTCGCTCCAGCCGTTCCGATTCGACCTTGGCCTGCTCGATCTGCTCCTTCACGGAACGCAGTTCGGAGATGGCGCTCTTCTCGGCCTGCCAGCGCGACTTGGTTCCAGCGGACAGCTCCTGGAGCTCGGCCAGCTCGCGCTCGATCCGCTCCAGCCGCTCCTTGGAGCCGCGGTCCTTCTCCTTCTTGAGCGCCTGCTTCTCGACCAGCAAGCGGCGGGAGCGCCGCTCCATTTCATCCAGCTCGGCCGGCATGGAGTCGATTTCGATGCGCAGCTTGGCGGCGGATTCATCGATCAGGTCGATGGCCTTGTCGGGCAGGAACCGGTCGGTGATGAAGCGGTGCGACAGGCGCGCGGCGGCCACCAGCGCGTCATCCCGGATGCGAACGCCGTGGTGCACCTCGTAGCGCTCCTTCAGGCCGCGCAGGATCGCAATCGTGTCCTCGACGTTCGGCTCGCCCACCAGCACCGGCTGAAACCGGCGTTCGAGCGCCTTGTCCTTCTCGATGTGCTTCCTGTACTCGTCCAGGGTGGTGGCACCGATGCAGCGCAGTTCGCCTCGGGCCAGCACCGGCTTGAGCATGTTGGCAGCGTCCGCCGCGCCCTCGGCCGCTCCGGCCCCGACCAGGGTGTGCAGTTCGTCGATGAACATGATGATCTCGCCGGCGGCCGTCTCGACCTCCTTGAGCACCGCCTTGAGCCGCTCTTCGAACTCGCCCCGGAACTTGGCTCCGGCCACCAGCGCCCCCAGGTCGAGCACCAGGACGCGCTTGTCCTTCAGACCCTCCGGCACGTCGCCTTCCACGATCCGCCGAGCCAGCCCTTCCGCGATGGCGGTCTTGCCCACGCCCGGCTCGCCGATCAGCACCGGGTTGTTCTTGGTCCGGCGCGAGAGCACCTGCATCACGCGGCGAATCTCGTCGTCGCGGCCGATCACGGGATCGAGCTTGCCGAGCCGGGCCTGCTGGGTCAGGTCGCGGGTGAACCGTTCCAGCGCCTGGTACTTGCCCTCGGGATTCTGATCCTGCACTCGCTGGGAGCCGCGCACGTCCACCAGCGCCTTCAGCAACAGATCTCGGCTCACGCCGTGACGGGTGAACGACTCGCGGACGGTCGACTCCCGGTGCTGGCAGAGCGAAAGCAGCAGGTGCTCGGTCGAGACATACTCGTCCTTGAGCTGGACCGCCTCGTCGAAGGCCGCCTCGAGGACCCGTTGAAGTTCCCGGGAGATCGTGGTGTTCTGGCCCGCTCCGCTGACCTGGGGGAGCTTCTCGGCCTGCTGCTCCAGGTCGCTTCGCAAGCCGCCCGGATCGCAGCCCAGCCGCCGCAGGAGCGGCGTGGCGATCCCTTCGCCCTGGTCCAGCAGCGCGATGGCCAGATGGGGCGAGACGATCTCCGGATTGCCTCGGGACTCGGCCAAGCGCTGGGCGGCCTGGAGCGCCTCCTGCGACTTGATCGTGAACTTCTCCATGCGCATCGTCGGGTCCTCCGGGCGGTCGGGCGGTCGGGCGGTCGGGCCGACCGAAACAGAAGCACGTGTGATGCCGATCGGAACGACTCCAAGTCCCCTGGAATCACCTTCCGAGAACCCCGAGAGCGTCGCTTTGGCGCGCCCTTTCAGCGAGGCGTCATTTTGACGCCCACCCGCTCACGCCGCCCCACTACTTGAGCCAGAGGCCGCGTTCGAACCGGCGGAGTTCTCCACCAAAAGTACCCGGCCAGGTCCCGTCCGATCGACCCCAGAACCGTCCCACGAGGTCGGAGTCCCCGCCCCGATCCAGCGGAACCAAACGCGGGTCCCCGAGCCTCAACCAACCCTGCTCGAGCCGCCAGGAATCCTCGAACGGCTCCCACCCATCGAACCATGCCAGGAGCGAATCCAGATCCTCCCGGCGGGTGCCTGGTTGCAAGGACAGCGCCAGCCCGGCGGCCTGGGAGGCCTCGCCGCTTCCCGCGCTGAAGAGCGCCAGCCCCCCGAAACGCGTGCGGATGAATTCCAGCAGCGCCTCGGCCTGTTCCACGAACTCGAGCGATCGGTCGTCCAGCAGAGGTTCCGCGAGCAAGCCCAGCGCCTGGCCGAACGACTCCGGACGGAGCGCCAGGGCCAGGTAGACACCCTCTTGCGTCAGTTCCGGTTCGGGTGGAAGCTGCAGCGAGTCGAAGGATCCGAACAGGCGGTGCAACGGAGTGTCGGCGCGCGCCGTGAAGCGCGATTCAAAGCGATACGCATCTGGATCCCGCAACTCGAACACGGCGCCCTCGAGCTGGGTCGAGGCTTCGAGCGCAAGCGCCAGCAGGAAGCCGCCGCCCTCCAGCGCTCTCGCTCGATCCGTCCGCCTCGAAGCCGCACCGGTGAGGCCGAACAACAACTGGAACCGGGGCTGGATCTCCTCGCGAATCAGGCGCGCCAGCGATCTCCCATCCAGCGCCACCGCCAGGCCCGGCACCGGTTGCTGCTCGACGACATCGGCCAGATCGAACATCCACTCCCGCAGATCGACCGTCGGAACCAACACGAGTCGATCACCCCGATCATGGCGCTGCAAGACGCTGCCCTGCGGCGCACGCGACCCGGCCAATCCGCCGAGCGGTCGACCGCCCCGGAGGAGGTCGGAGAATCCGTCCAGCAGCGGGTCTTCCAGCTGAAGCCGGTACGCGTCCGGTCGATCGGTGCCGGCCAGCACGCCGGACTGGAGCAGGGACCTCAGGCTGAGCTCCGGATCCCGTCCCTGAAAGAGCAACGCCAGTGCGCCGCCGTACGCCTTCGCATCGAGCCAGACGAAGGTCGCTTCGACGCCCTCTGGAATCGCTTCGCGCAAGAGTTCCGGAATCTCGTCCATCTCCCGCAGTTCACTCGACAGATGTCCGACTGCCAGCACACCTCTTAGTTCCGAGGCGCCGCTGCCTTCGAACGGCGATTTTCCGGCCGGCTGGCGTTCGCAGCCGCTCGGTGCCAGGCAGAGTACTCCAAGGGCTACAAGGCGCCGGATCATCGGAGCTCCAGGCTGGGCACGCTGTCGGTCAGTGAGGCGTGGGTCGCGATCAACTCGAACCGGAGGGCCTTGCCTGCCGGCCACAGATCGATGCGCAGCGGAGCCATCGGGGTGGCCGCTGGATCCGACCCTCCCCGAGCCGCGCTCCCCCGAAGCAGCGAGAGGATCGCGCTCACCGAAAGCTCGACGCGGACGGCGACCGGCCCGCCGGCTTCCGCCCCCTCCTTGCCGGGAGCGTCCTCCGCCGGCTGCTGGATCCGCCGAAGCGCCGAAGTCGCCGCCTGGAGTGGCTGGTCGCCGAAACCAAGCAGCACCCGATTCCCGGCCCGGGCCGCGGCCCAACCGATGCCGTTCGACTCCCCCTCCAGGACGGGTGCGGCCCCGGCGGGAACGGCGCGTTCGATCAAGCGCCCCAGGCGATCCGGGTCGCTGCAGGCCGAGAGCAGCAACACACACGGGGCCGCACCGGAGACATCCAGACTGACGCGCAGTTCACCGGTCGCGCCGGCGAGAAGGTCACGAAGCACCGGATCCTCGAGCCCGCCTCCCAGGCGGGCGACGAGCGGCGCGGTGTTGCCGCCCATCTGCAGCGTCGCCGCCGGTCGCTCACACAGGCCCGGCAGGCCCGCGGCCGGGAGCGGCCCAGCGCCGGAAAGCCAGTCGGCCAGGGGTGATTCCGCCATCGGTTCGATCAGGCCCGAGATCCGGACCCCCTGGTCCTCGAAGCAGAGCTCCAACTCCAGCGAGCGCCACTGCAGCAGCAGATTTCGACCACCCTCGATCGCCGCAACCAGCCGCCGGACGAACGATCGCGTTGAGTCCTCCATGCCGAACAGCGTCAGCCCGCGCAGGATCGAAATCCGCTGGTCGAGCCCCGCGCGGTGGCGAGCCACCAGCTCGCCCAACGAGACGCGGAGCGAGAGATCGGCGGTCGCCTCCTCCCGATCGAAGGAAGCGAAGGGATCGAACAGGTCGATCCGATCCAGATAGGCATTCAATGGCTCGGCCCAGGGCTCGCCGGGCAGGAAGACCGTGCCGCCGCTCTTCTGGAGCAGATACGGCGGCTCAGGGAGCGAGTGGGCTTGGGTGGCCGCCTCGAACGATCGATCGTCCGCCAGGCGGCAGAAGGGCACCGCCAGCAGACTTCCGTTCGGATCGATCAGCCATGCGCAGCCGAGCACCCCGCTCTGGTCGACGCCCGAGAGCCCGGCAACCGGCAGCATCCGGCTGAGTTCCAACTCGAGGCGCTGCCTCGTATACAGACTCCCGCCCATTCCGATCTCGCCATACAGCGCGAGCACCTGGCTCGTGAATTCCTCCAGACGGTGAATCCGAAAATGGCCGACCACTCGCGCTCCGCCGGCGGGAGCGGGCGCTTCCTCCGCCAGCGGAGCACACAGCGCGAGCACGGCAGAGATCGACCACGA
>Ga0326597_10001335_pt1 | contig 40383 bp, 36 predicted proteins | sample RVTome_12_FD_203789 | JGI IMG/M metagenome (GOLD analysis project Ga0326597, IMG submission 203789) | Soil microbial communities from uranium-contaminated site in the Upper Colorado River Basin, Wyoming, United States - RVT100D185 | ecosystem: Environmental > Terrestrial > Soil > Contaminated >... | reverse complement strand
AACCTCCTGCTCACCGCGATGTGGGCGGAGCTGCTCGGCCTGCACGCGATCGCCGCGAACGGGGCGGCCGTCGCGATGATGAGCCTCGCCAACTTCCTCCTGGCGGATCGCTGGGTCTTCGCGCGGGTGCCGGCAATCGGCGTCGCGGCCGCCATCCTGATCGCGCCGGCCCCAATCGCCGCGGCCGAGCTCGGGCCGGAAACGGTGGCGGCGTGGGACCGGTACGTCGCGGACGCGGAAGCCCATCTGTTCCGGTACGCGGCGCAGGCCGGTCGCCCCGATGAGCCCAGCGGTCGAGCCGTCGCCGTGCCGGGCGGCGCGATTCATCACTGGCGTGGCTCGACGCTGATCCGCGGCGTCACCGTCGATCGCCTGCTGGACGCGCTGATGCACCCGGGGACGCCGCCGCCGCAGGAGGACGTGCTCGCCGCGGCCATGCTCGGCCGATCGGCGGATTCGCTGCGCGTGAGCCTCAGGCTCGTGCGCCGGGCGATCGTGACGGCCACGTACGACACCGAGCACGAGATGACCTTCTCGCGTCACTCGCCCGCGCTGGCTACCAGCCGGAGCGTCGCGACGACGATCGCCGAGGTCGGCGGCGGCGATCGCGGATTCCTCTGGCGCCTGCATTCGTACTGGCGCTACCGGCAGGTCGGAGGCGACGTCCTGGTGGAGCTCGAATCGATTTCGCTGAGCCGCGCGGTGCCCACCGTGTTGCAGCCGATCGCCGGCCCCATCATCGGCCGCATCGCCCGGGAGTCGGTCACGCGCACGCTGGAGGCGCTGCGCGCCGCCATCGAGAGCGGCTGGCCGGTCCGAACCGACGTGCTCAGGGCTGACCGATAGCCTTCACGGCGATGCCGCCGGCGGCGAGACCGGCGCGCAGGCTCGCCGCGAGCGCGTCGGACCCTGGCGTGTCGCTGTGCACGCACAGCGTGTCGGGCCGAATGGGAACGACGGCGCCGCCGACCGCGACGACGACGTGTTCCGCGATCATCCGAACGGCGCGCGCCACGACGACCGGGCCGTCCTGCAGCACCGCGCCCGGCTTCCGCCGGGAGGCCAGGGCACCGTCCGGTTCGTAGGCCCGATCGGCGAACGCTTCGCAGGCGACCCTCAGGCCGGCGCCGCGCCCCGCCTTGAGCAGCTCGGATTCGGGCGGCGCGAACAGCACGAGCGCCCGATCGACGGATGCGACCGCGCGCGCAATCGCCGCCGCCAGCTGGGCATCGCGAGCGGCCATCGTGTACAGCGCGCCGTGGGGCTTCACGTGCTGCAGGCGCAGGCCCTCGGCCGCGGCCACCCCGGCCACCGCCGCCACCTGATAGAGGACGAGATCCTCGGCCTCCTGCGGCGTGACGCGCAGCTCGCGGCGGCCGAAGCCCACCAGGTCCGGAAAGCCCGGATGCGCGCCGACCGCTACGCCGTTCGCCTTCGCGAGCCGGATCGTCTCCCGCAGCACCGAGGGATCGCCCGCGTGAAACCCGGCCGCCACGCTCGCCGAGGTAATCGACCTCATCAGCCCCGCGTCGTGACCGCTCGAATACACGCCGAACGACTCGCCGACGTCCGCGTTGAGATCGATGCGCATGGCCCTTTCAGCTTACTGCCGCGGGCGGCTGGCGGGGGCGGGCAGGGGGGAAGGAGGGCGGCGGTACAAAACAAAAGGGCACCACGATATGTGGTGCCCCTCTGCTCCACCGGTCTGGCTCCCCCAGCATTCACGGCGCCCTGCCGTAATCAGACCGGCGACCTGCCAGACCTAATCGCAATGTGCGTGCCTGCCGCGCTGATGAAGAATCCGGGCAAAAACCGCCAACCATCCCCCCGACGGCTTCCGGATCACGCACGACTTTGTTAGCGCTCTTACAGAACTGTGGTTGGGTAGATCGGCAGCAGGTCCGCGATCGCCGACAGGTGTGGATGGCGGCGATCGCGATCCGAGAGGAGCGGCCGCGTGACGGGCCACTGGATCGCCAGCGCCGGATCGTCCCAGGCGACGCCGAGCTCCCCCTCGGGATCGTACAGATCCGTGCACTTGTATTCCACCTGGGCGACGGTGCTGAGGACGCCGAAGCCGTGCGCGAAGCCGGCCGGGATGTAGCACTGCGTGAACCGGCTCGCCGACAGCGTGACCCCGACCCATTTGCCGAAGGTCGGCGAGCCGCGCCGCACGTCGACGGCGACGTCGTAGATCTCCCCCTCGAGGACGCGCACCAGCTTCGCTTGAGGACGGCGGACCTGCAGGTGCAGCCCGCGGATCGTTCCGGCGACCGACCGGGACTGGTTGTCCTGGACGAAGGGCCCTTCGATGCCGTGCGCTCGATACTTCTCGGCGTGATACGTTTCGAGAAAGAATCCGCGCTCGTCGAACTGCACGTCGGGCTCGATACGGAGGACGCCGGGCAGGTCGGTGGTCACGACGCGCACGCCCTAGGGCTCCTGCTCGAGGAGCCGGCACAGATACTGGCCGTACGCGCTCGCCTCCATCGCCTTTGCCAGGCGGCCCAGGTCGGCCGCGTTGATGTAGCCCATGCGGTACGCGATCTCCTCGAGGCACGCCACCATGAGGCCCTGGCGCTCTTCGACGGCCTGGATGTAGTTGGACGCCTGCATGAGCGCCTCGTGCGTACCGGTGTCGAGCCACGCGATGCCGCGGGGGAGCTTCTCGACGAGCAGCTCGCCGCGATCGAGATAGGCGCGGTTGACGTCGGTGATTTCCAGCTCGCCCCGTGCCGAGGGCCGGAGGCGTCCGGCGATGTCGAGGACCCGGTTGTCGTAGAAGTACAGGCCGGTGACGGCGTAGGCCGACCGCGGCCGCGCCGGCTTCTCTTCCAGGCCGATCGCCCGGCCCTTCGCGTCGAACTCCACGACACCGTAGCGCTCGGGATCGCGCACCTGGTAGGCGAACACCGTCGCTCCGCGCTCACGCGCGGCGGCGCCGCGCAGGTAGTCGGAAAAATGCGCCCCGTAGAAGATGTTGTCGCCGAGCGCCAGGGCGACCCCGTCCGAGCCCACGAACTCCCGGCCGATGAGGAAGGCTTGCGCCAGCCCTTCCGGCTTCGGCTGCGCGGCGTACCCGATCCGGAGGCCGATCTCGGCGCCATCGCCGAGGAGCCGGCGGAAGCCCTCCTGCTCGTGCGGCGTCGTGATGACCAGGATGTCGCGAATCCCCGCGAGCATCAGCGTCGCCAGCGGGTAGTACACCATCGGCTTGTTGTAGACCGGGACGAGCTGCTTGCTGACCGCCCGCGTGAGCGGATGCAGCCTGGATCCGGACCCCCCGGCGAGGATGATCCCCTTCATGGGGTCGCGGAGCCGGCTGACGACGGACGACAGATGGCAGGCGTCATTGTGTCAACCCCAAGCGCTCGCGGTCGTAGCGGCCGGCCTGAACCGCCTGGCACCACTCGCGGTGGGCGAGATACCACTCGGCGGTCGCGCGCACGCCGTCTTCGAGCGTGTGGCGCGGCGTCCAGCCGAGCTCTCGGCGGATCCTCGAGGCGTCGAGGCCGTAGCGCCGATCGTGCCCGGGCCGGTCCGGCACGAAGGTCTTGAGCGCCCGATAGCTCGCCACGCCGCCCGCCGCCTTCAAGGCGGGATTAGCCGAAGCCGGACACAGCCGCTCGAGCACATCGCACAGATGGTCGACGATCTCGAGATTCGTCCGCTCGTTGCCGCCGCCGACATTGTACCGCTCGCCCACCCGCCCTTGGGCGAGCACGAGCAGCAGGGCCTCGCAGTGATCTTCCACGTGCAGCCAGTCGCGCACGTGCCCGCCGTCGCCGTAGATCGGCAGCGGCCGGCCGTCGACGGCGTTCAGGATCATCAGCGGGATCAGCTTCTCCGGGAACTGGTACGGTCCGTAGTTGTTCGAGCAGTTCGTCAGAAGCGCCGGCAGGCCGTAGGTATGAAAGTACGACCGCACGAGGTGATCGGCGGAGGCCTTGCTGGCGGCGTAGGGCGAATTGGGCGCGTAGGACGTCTGCTCGGTGAACAGGCCTTGTGCGCCGAGCGATCCGTACACCTCGTCGGTCGACACGTGCAGGAACCGGAACGCCTCGCGCTCGGTCTCGCTCGCGTCGCGAACGAACCGCCGGGCCGCTTCGAGCAGCACGAACGTGCCGACGATGTTCGTGTCGACGAAGAGGTCCGGGCTGTCGATGGAGCGATCGACGTGCGTCTCGGCTGCCAGGTTCAGCACCGAGGTCGGCCGGTGCTGCGCGAACGCGCCCGCCATCGCGGCCCGGTCCGCGATGTCCGCGCGCAGGAAGGTGACGCGCGGGTTCTTCAGCGGCTCCGCGAGATTCAGCAGGCTGCCCGCGTACGTGAGCTTGTCGACCACGACGAGCCGATCGGCCGTGCGGGCGAGCGCGACCCGAACCAGGTTCGAGCCGATGAACCCGGCGCCGCCGGTGACGAGCAGCGTGCCTATACCGCCGCCCCTTCCGGGTACTGGAGCGCCAGCTTCAATTCCTTGGCCAGCGAATCGACCGTGGTGCCGCCCCGCTTCCACGCGCCCTCGGTCTCGAACCGCAGATCGCCGATCCGTCGGCCCCACGGCGCGATGACCCGGCCGATCGCCCGGAAATCGGTGCGATCCGCATGCTCCTGGTCGATCCGGCGGATGACGTCGGGCGCCACGCGCAGAAACGCGCGAAGCGCGGACGCCGACTTGATGCTGTACTTGCGGCCGTTCCAGGCGCCGCCGAACACCAGCGCGATCTGCTTGAAGTAGTTGACGAAGAACTTCTTCGCTTCCTCGTGCATGTCGCCCGAGCGCCGGTTCGAGAAGACGTCGGCCGCGAACAGCTTCTTCAGCTCCTGCGCGAGCGGCGCCTGCGCCACGCGACCGCGCCCGACGCCGAGCAGCTTGATCTCGTCGTAGAGCGGCGAGTCTTCGCGATCGTTGAGCGCCCGCACGACGTCGTGCGCGGTCGCGAGCGCTTCATCGCGGTACAGCTGCCGGCCCGACAGGCTCACCAGGTGCGACGCGTTCAAGCGCGTGTGCTTCGCGTTGATCGTCACGAACATCTGCACCACGTGGTCCTCGGGGAGCCGATCGAAGATGATGGCCGGCACGCTGAATTCCTCGCCTCGAAACCGGTCGATGTCGGCGTGGAGCGCGAGCAGGCGGTGCTGGCCGTCGATGGCCCGCAGAATCCCTTCGCGCTCCGGAACCTTCAAGATCCCCACGCGCCCATCGTCGGCCGAGGCTTGAAACGACAACTTCTCGTCGCAGCTGATGATGACCGCGCCGGGAATGGAGGGAAGGTCGCGCGCCTGCCGGCACTGCTCGTAGTACTGCACCAGCTCGTCGATCTTGCGGCGGATGATTTGACGCTGGTACGCCTTCTCGCTCGACGCGATGCGCCGCTCGAGCAGATCCCAGTTCACTTTCGATTGGGGGGCGCCTTCCCGCGGCTTGCCGCCGCGGACCGGCGGCTGCGCGGTGTCGCCGTAGTTCAACACCTCGAAGCGGACCAGTTTGTCGATGTCACTGGCGGTGAGCGAGGCCTGATAGAACTGCACCCCGAACTGCTGCATACGAATCGCGGCAACGTTGATCATAGGCTTTGGGTCTGGCGGCCAGTGGCCGGCCCATCGTAATAGGCCAAAACGTCAGATTCTACCGAGAGCGTGTCCGCCATCTCAACGGATTTCCGCTGCCGAGCGTGACCGCTCCGGCCCGGGACTTGAGGTGGACAGCGACATGTAAACTACTCTATAAAATAGACTTATACAAACAATACCCGTCGCCAACCCCGGTCAACATCCAGTGCAATTACGGCGGCCTTCGTGCGGGCCGGCGCTCGTGGTTATCGGTCAATTACCCAACAACTGTGGCCCTTCCGTTTTTGACCGGGGCAGGCCATGCGCCGGCCTGGCGCACGCGGGCGTCGACAGCGTACAGCAGGACGTGGAAGTCAGCATAGCCGCCTCCAGGCGGGGCAACAGGCGGCCTATGCGGCTGAACGGGTGCGCGCTTCACAATCGGGGCGCCGGGAGGACCCGGCACCGCGACCGGACGCGTGTTGGTGTTGACCTAGTGGCGGGCGACCGATTCGAGCGTGGCGGGTGGGCGAACGTGACGCCCCGGCATCAGCGCGCTGATGACCAGCCATCCCATTGGCAGCAGCACGAGCAGGTACGTGAGGTACTGGCCGTACCGGCCGTCCGGGCCGTACGGCTCGGTCGCCCAGTGCAGCGGCTCGCTGTACGGGAAGATGTTGGCCTCGGTGAGCTCGTGGAATCCGTAGATCAAGAGCTGCACGACGAACACGAGGAGAAACACTGCCGTGACCTGGAAGAACAGCGCGAGGTTGACGCGATGGCCGTAGCGCGACCAGAGCGATGCGACAAAGGCGGCGACCAGCGTGCCGACGGCCGCACCCGCGATGACGTCGATCGCCTTGATCTGGAACAGCAGCGTTCCCATCAGGAGCGCGGTCTCCATCCCCTCGCGGGTGATCATCAGCAGCGTGAAGCCGAACACGCCGAGAAACGCGGCCGTCCCCTGTTTCAAGGTCGACGTCTGCAGGTGGCCCTCGATCTCCCGCTTGATCCGGCGCGCCGTTCGCCACATGTGCACGGTGAGCGTCGCGACCGAAACGGCGGCGGCAATCGCGAGCACGCCCTCCCAGAGCGCCTGGTTGGCGGCCTGCTGAAACAGCACGGCGGCGCCGATGCTGATGAGGATCGAGAGCGCGATTCCCCAATGCACGGCGGGCACCAGCTCGTGGCGGCCGCTCTTGCGCAGATACGCGAGGCTGATGGCGACGATGAGAAAGGCTTCAAGCCCTTCCCGGAGTGTGATGACGAACGCCTGAAGCATGGTAGTCACTCAGGGCAGCCGCGCCGGTCTGGCGGAGCTGACACAAAACGAGATTGAGTCTCAATATACGCTGGAAGTCTACTTCCACGATATCCGACCGGTCAAGTCGCCAATATGACGCCGGATGAGGGCCGGAAAACCGCAGAAATGCCCGTGAAAACAATCGTCGCGCTCGGCGACTCGACCACCGCCGGCACGCCAGGGTTCAGGTCGCCGCTCGAAGCGCCGCCCGACGGCGCGGGCGACATCGAGAGCCAGTACGCATACTGGCTGGCTCGCACGCACCCGGATTGGCGCGTCTGCAACCGCGGCGTGAACGGCGAGCGCACCGATCAGATTCGCGCGCGGTTCGCGCGCGACGTCGCCGCGGCGCAGCCCGATCTCGTCGTCATCGTCGCCGGCGTGAACGACGTCTACCAGGGCCGCCGGGCCGCCGACATCGTGCGAGAACTGGAAGCCATGTACGACCTGGCGCGCGGCGCCTCGCCGGGCGGCATTCCGGTGGTCGCCGGCAGCATCCTCCCCTACAACACCGCGAGTGCCGACGAGAATCGGCGTATGCGGGCGGTGAACGCCTGGATACTTGACTACGCCGCCCGGCATGAGCATGTGACGTTCTGCGACACGCGCGCTGCCGTGGCCTCGCCAGACGATCCCGACCGGCTCGTGTCCTCTCCCGACGACCTGCACCCGTCCGCCGACGGCTACAGGTTGATGGCCCTGGCGCTCGAGCCGGCGATTGGCAAAGTCCTCCGCCGGCAGGCCCGCCGATTGCAGTAAGCTGGCGATATGAGACCCGCAGCCGGACTGGCGATTGGATTGGCGGCGTCCACCTTGGCCGCCGCCCCGCAACAGGCGCCGGAACAGTCACCCTTGTTCAAGTCGGGCAGCGCCATCGTGTCGGTGTACGCGACGGTGATCGGCCCGCAGAACCGGCTGGTGACCGACCTTACGAGGGAAGACTTCGAGGTGCTCGACAACGACAAGCCGCAGGAGCTCCTGATCTTCGCGAACGAGGTGCAGCCGATCACCGTCATGGTGATGCTCGACACGAGCGGCAGCATGACCGGGAACATCAAGCTGCTGCGCGAAGCGGCCGAGCAGTTCGTGATCCGCCTGCTGCCCGACGACAGGGCGAAGGTCGGCGCGTTCAACGACAAGATCGAGTTCGGCGCGCATTTCACCGACGATCGCGATGGGCTCATCAGCGACATCAAGAACCTGGACTACGGCAACGACACGCGTCTGTACGATGCCCTGGCCATCAGCCTCGACGAGTTGAAGGGCATCGAGGGGCGGCGCGTGATCCTGGTCTTCACCGACGGGGAGGACACATCGAGCCGCATCGGGCTGCGGGCGGTGTTGGATCGGGCGCGAGCCGAGGAAGTGATGGTCTACGCGATTGGGCTGGAGAGCGACTACTTCAACGGGGCGCGGGTGGTCCGCACGAGGCCCGACGGCGGCCTGAAGAGGCTCGCCGACGAAACGGGCGGCGGCTACTTCGAGTTGAGCAGGACGAGCGATCTGGCGCCCACCTTCACGCGTGTGGCGCAGGAGCTTCACAGCCAGTACGTGCTCGGGTTCGAGGCGGCTCGGCTCGACGGACGCGTCCACCGGCTCACGGTGAAGCTGAAGCAGCAGGGGATGACGGCCCGTGCGCGCCGAAGCTACGTGGCCGCCTCGGGCGGGCCGTCGCCGTAGAAGGCGCGCGCCGATGACAACGCTGTCCGACCAGGAATTCCGCGTGAAGAGCGACGAGGCCCTCCAGAAGGCGCGCCAGGCGCTGCTCCCTCTCGCCGACGCCGAAGGCTTCGAAGTCGAGCTGCAGAACGGGGTGCTCAACCTCGTGTTCGAGGAGCCCGTCGAAACGAAGTTCGTCGTGTCGCCCAACGCGCCGGTCCGCCAGATCTGGGTCTCGGCGATGGCGAAGAGCTACAAGCTGCCGTGGGCGCCGGACCTCGGCGCGTTCGCGGTGGGCGGCGAAGCCCTGCCAGCGCTGCTGGACCGGCTCGCGCGCGTCTTCCTGAAGGCCTCCTGAGTCCTGCGGCCCGAATCGGGGCCGGTCAGTGGGTCGAGTGTCCCTAGCGGGATACTAGAGCTGAACGCCAAAAGCCAGCGGATCGCCCTCGTCCACGAGGAACGTGTGCTCGCCGGTGATCCACGCCGCGCCTTCGATCTCCGGCACGATCGCCACGTGCCCGCCGACCTCCGTTCGGGCGGTCACGCGCCCCGTCATCCGTGTGCCGATCAGCCCTTCGTGAACAAACGGCCTGTCGGGGTCGATGAGGCCCATGGCGTCCAGCACGGCCATGACGGCGGCGGTCCCCGCACCACAGGGGGAGCGGTCGACCTGCGCGCCGGCCACGATGGCGACGCTACGGAGGTCCGCCCGCTCGTCGGCGGCCGGGCCGGTGAAGATCGCCCCGTAGAGCCCCTGCAGGCGCGGCTCGAGCGGGTGCGCCACCCGCTGCGCCGCTTCGACGGCGCGCCGGATGTCGGTCGCCGCGCGCCGGAGGTCCGGCAGGTGCGCGGCATCGAGGGGCAGGCCCATCGCTTCGCTGTCGACGATCGCGAAGAACGCCCCGCCGAACGCGACATCGGCCCGGATGTGGCGGGCGCCCACCCTCACCGAAAGGCCGCCGCACAAGACGAATGACGGCACGTTGAGGAACGAGACGCGGGTCACGCACCGCTGGCGCCGCTCCGGATGCGCAGTCGGGTCGCCCCGGGCACCGCTCAGGGTGGCGCGGGCGCGAACCGTGCCGGCCGGCGTGTCGTAGATCACCGTCACGCCGTCGCCGCCGGGCATCACCAAACCGCGCTCGAGCGCGATGGTCGTGGCGGCTACGACGGCGTGGCCGCACATCGAGCCGTATCCGTCGTTGTCCATGAACACGATGCCCGCGTGCGAGCCCGGCGACACCGGCTCGGTCAGGAGCGCGCCGCTCATGTCCGCATGGCCGCGCGGCTCGAGCAACAGCGCGCGCCGCAGATGATCGGCGTGCCGCCTCACCCAATCGGCCTTCTGAAGCATCGTCTTCCCGCGCGGCGCGGGAAAGCCGTCGACGACGAGCCGCAGGGGTTCGCCGTCGGCGTGCGCGTCGATCGTGCGGAGCATCGTCGTTTTCGCTCCCCCGCCGCTGGTGGCTTGCGCGACCATCTTCGCTCGGGCCTTCGCCCGCCACGATGGTATAAGCTCTGGGACTCTGGGCCAAAGGATGGGGGCATGCCGCTGATCGATCCTGGCAAGAAGGCACCGGCGTTCAGCCTGAAGGATCAGGACGGGGACATTCGACGCCTGGCCGATTACGCCGGGCGGCCGGTGGTCCTCTACTTCTACCCGAAGGACGACACACCCGGCTGCACCAAGGAGGCCTGCGCGTTCCGCGACGTCCTCCCGCGATTCACGAGCCGCAAGGCCGCCGTGCTCGGCGTGAGTATCTTGGACGAGGCGAGCAAGACGCGCTTCGCCGGCAAGTACGACCTGACGTTTCCGCTGCTGGCCGATCCGGATCACGCGGTGGCGGAGAAGTACGGCGTCTGGCAGAAGAAGTCGCGATACGGCCGGACGTACATGGGGATCGTGCGGACGACGTATCTGATCGGCGGCGACGGAAAGGTCGCCAGACGGTGGGACGCCGTCAAGGTCGACGGCCATGCGGACGACGTGCTGGCCGCGCTCGGCGAGAGCCGCAAGCCGGCGACTTCGCCGTAAGGGCGGGCGGCGGGTCTTCTCCCCGGGCGGCCACCCGCCTCCCGCCGGATCCGGCTACTGCGCCGGGGCCAGCAGGGCCGCCTCGTCGGCGAGAAACTTCCTGTAATCCCCCTCGGCCTGCACGTTGAGGAAGCCGCGCATCCGGAAATGTCCGAGGCCGCAGAGCTGCGAGCAGGATATCTCGTACGCGCCGATGCGGTTCGGGATGAACCACACGGGGATGACCATGCCAGGAATCGCGTCCTGCTTCACCCGCATCTCGAACAGGCCAAAGCTGTGAATGACGTCCAGGCTCGACAGATGGACCAGAACCGGACGATCGACCGGGAGGTTCAACTGGTTGATCGTCACGAGGTCGTCCTTGGCCGCTGGATCCGACCGATCGAGCCCGATCGGGTTGTCCGACGCCACCAGCTTGACGTCGGTGCGGCCGAACGTGGCGTCGGGGCCCGGGTATTGCGTGTTCCAGGCGAATTGCTGCGCCACCACGCGGACCACGACGGCCTCGCTCTCGGCGGGGAACTCGGCGACGCGGGTCGCCCAGGCCGGAATGGCGTAGAAGACGAGCAGGATCACCTCGACGACGGCGACCGCGACCTCCGTGCCCTTGGCGACCTTGCCCTTCGCGCCGCCGTAGCTGGCGTTCGGATTCGCGCCCTTGCGGAATCGGACGAGCACGAACGCGAAGAATGCGCCCCAGCCGACGAACAGCACCAGCATCAGCCAGTGGACGAGCGCGGTCATGTGATCGAGGTCGGCGGCGTGCGTGGATGCCTGAATCGGCAGCCCCAGGTAGTTCACCATTAGACGATCCCCTCCTGTGCGTCGGATCGTGCGTAATCGGGCCGGCCCGGGCGTGAGCCGCCGGCCGGACCAAACGGGTCGCCCGCCGCGCGCGCGCGCCGGGCGAGGTAGACGATGAACGACGCGAACGCGCCCAGCACGGCGACGACGACGCCGAGCATCAGGATGACGCCGGCGTTGATCGCGCTTGCCAGGGGCGAGTCGTTCTGGCCGAAGCACACGGGGCAGGCGAGGGCCGCGCGCGGCGCGGCGACCATCAGCAGGGCGAAGAAGGCGCTGCGCAGCATCTATAACCGCCTTGTCTTCCGCTGGAACGCCGCGCCGTAGACGGCGAGGGCGGCGCCGCTCAGGAGCGAGGCCACGGCGGTGGCGACGTACCCGATCTCGTGCTCGACCCGGTACTGCCCGGCCGCCCAGGCGGCGAAGAAGGCCGCGAGCATGACCGAGAACGCGATGAACAGCAGGTGAAAGGCCCGCAGCGACATGTCAGTGCCCCTGTCCGGCGGAGGGCGCCGTCGGCCGGACGATAGGTGTCCCGATGGTGTCCGAGATCGTGAGCAGCGGCACGAGCATCAAGAAAAAGAAGAACACCACCGTCAGCGCCAGCGCTCCGTAGACCCACTTCTTCTCGTGGCTGAGGTGCATGAACACGGCGGCGACCATCGAGCCTTTCGCGCACGCGATGATGAGGGCGACCGTGATGGCCACCGGCACCGCCAAGTGCACCAGATTGGCGGCGACCGTGATGCCCGTGAAGACCAGCAGCAGCGCGCCAATCATCAGATACGTGCGAACGGTCTTCTTCACTTCAGCGGGATCGGAATGCATCGAGGGCCCCTCCACCGGCCCGTCCGAAGACGGATGCCGAGGCGCAGCGAATGTCTGGCATCAGCGCATGGTAGCGCCTCGGCCGGACCTACAACAAGTACAACACAGGAAACAGGAAAATCCATACCAGGTCGACGAAGTGCCAGTACAGGCCGGTCGCCTCGATCCGGTTCGCAAACTGGTCGGGATTGCTCCGCCACAGCTTCGCCCCAGGACCGATGAAGTACGCCATCACGACCATGCCGCCGACGATGTGCAGCCCGTGGAGACCGGTCAGCGTGTAGTAAATCGCGAGGAACGTGCTGTGCGAGGGCACCTCGCCGGCACGCAGGTGCTCGGAGTATTCGAAGTACTTGTTGACGAGGAAGACACCCGCCAGCACGAAGGTCGCTATCAAATACAAGCGGTGCTTCGCGAAGTCGTTCAACTTCAGCGTCGCCCAGGCCATGACCATCGTCACCGACGAGCTGATCAGGATGACGGTGTTGATCGCGCCGAGCAGCACGCTCAACTCGCCATACGGCCACACCGGCGCCCCGATGCGGAGGATGATGTAGGTAGAGAACAGGGCGCCGAACAGCATCACTTCGGAGGCGAGGAACAGCCAGATGCCGAGCTTGCAGTTGTGCAGGCCGGTGTCCGGCCGGGCTTCGACGGTATAGGGGATGTTCATTTACGCGCGCTCCGGCTCGGATTGGGGCGAGAAGTCCTTCGCGGCGCCCGGCACGCTGTATTCGTACGGACCGCGGTAAGCGATCGGCTCGGACAGGAAGTTGCCGTGCCCGGGCGGTGAGGGCGCCGACCACTCGAGCGTCGTCGCGTCCCACGGATTCTGACCGACCGGCGTGCCCTTTTTCATGCTCCAGAAGAAGTTGAAGATGAACGGAATCTGGAACAGCGCCAGCGTCCAGGCGGCCATGCCGATTACGATGTTCAGCTGGAGCGGCAGTCCCTGCACGTGCGCGTACTGCTGGCCGCCGTCGTACAGCCGCCGGTTCATGCCGGCGAGCCCCTGGATGAACATCGGCATGAACACGATGTTGATGCAGATGAGCGAGCCCCAGAAGTGGATCCGCCCGAGCAGGACGTTCATCTGCCGGCCCGTCGCCTTCGGGAACCAGTAGTAGATCCCGGCGAACAGCGCGAAGATCGTCCCGGGCGCGACCACGTAATGGAAGTGGCCGATGACGTAGTAGGTGTCGTGCAGGTGAATGTCCGGTGGCGCGAGGCCGAGCGGCAGCCCGGTGAGGCCGCCGATCCCGAACATCGGGAGGAACGCCAGCGCGAACAGCATCGGCGTCGTGAAGCGGATCGAGGCGCCCCAGAGCGACAGCAGCAGCGCCGTCAGGATGACGACCGACGGGATCGAGATGATCATCGTGGTCGTCTGGAAGAACGCGCTCATCGCCGTGCCCATGCCGGTCATGAACATGTGGTGCGCCCACACGATGAACGACAGGAAGCCCAGGAAGAGCACTGAGTAGACCATCGCTCGATAGCCCCACAGCGGCTTGCGCGTGTTGTTGGCGATGATCTCCGAGACGATGCCCATCGCCGGCAGAACCAGCACATACACCTCCGGGTGGGCCAGGAACCAGAACAGATGCTGCCAGAGCAGCGGGTTCCCCTCGCCGGAGTTCGGGAGCACCTGGCCGCTCACCACGAGGCCGCTCGGCATGAAGAAGCTCGTGCCGGCCAGACGATCCATCAGCTGGAGCACCGCCGCCGCCTCGAGCGGCGGGAACGCCAGCAGCAGGAGGAACGCCGTGACCAGCTGCGCCCAGACGAAAAACGGCAGGCGCATCCAGCTCAGGCCCTTCGCGCGAAGCTGCACGATAGTGACGATGAAGTTGAGCGCGCCGAGGAGCGACGATGTGATCAGGAAGACCATCCCAAACAGCCACCAGGTCTGACCTTGCGTCGCGATGATGGACAGGGGCGCATACGATGTCCATCCGGAGTTCGCGGCGCCGCCGGGCGCGAAGAAGCTGGCGAGCATGACCAGGCCGCCCAGGAAGTACACCCAGTAGCTCGCCATGTTGAGCTTGGGGAACGCCATGTCGGGCGCGCCAATCTGCAGCGGCACGACGAAATTGCCGAAGCCGCCGACCGCCAGCGGCACCACGCCGAGGAACACCATGATGGTGCCGTGCATCGCGCCGAGCTGGTTATAGAACTCGGGCAGCATGATACCGCCCGAGGCATTAGCTTGGCCGAGCAGGTTGCCGATCAGCGGAATCGGCCGGCCCGGGTAGGCCAGCTGCCACCGCATGATCATCATGAGCGTGAAGCCGAACAGGAGGAAGAGGAGACCGGTAATCGTGTACTGGATGCCGATGACCTTGTGATCCTGGGAGAAGATGTACTTCCGCCAGAACGCAAGCTCCTCATGGGCGTGTTCGTGCGCGCGCGCGTGCGCTATCGTTCCGGGGCTCGCCACGTTTTCCAACCTAGGACTCCTTCCGCAGGCAGTTGAGCAAACCAGGGGATTGTATGTAGAAGCCACAAGCGGCGCAAGCGGCTGGACGGACGTAAGATGGAGTATGGGCACTTCCGCCGGTCCAGGACAGCCGGGGGACTGGCCTCGCAGGCTGGTGGCGCTGGCGATCGCCATCGCCATCGCCGGCCCCGCCCCCGCCGCGGCGAACCCCCGCTCGGAAGAACTTCGCGCGCGCGCCGCCAACGACCTCTACAACCTCGACCGCGAACGCGCGACGGCCACCTACCGCCAGGCGATCGCCGCCGATCCCGAAGATGCCGCGGCGTATCGCGGGCTGGCCTCCTCGCTCTGGATAAACGAGACGTTCCGCCGCGGCACGCTCACGGTCGACACCTACCTGGGGAGAATGTCCCGCGGCAACGTCAAGCTCCCGCCGCCGCCGGCCGAAACCGAGGCCGAGTTTCACGCGGCCATCGAGCGCGCCATCGCGCTGGCGCGGGCGCGCCTCGAGGACAATCCGAAGGACGCGGACGCGCATTACGAGCTGGGCGCCGCCATCGGCCTGCGCGCGTCCTATCTGGCGACCGTTCACGGCCGCATCCGCTCGGCGTTCGGGGCCGCGCGCGAGGCCTACACGGCGCACGAAACGGTGCTCGAACTTGAGCCCGGACGCCGCGACGCCGGGTTGATCGTCGGCACCTATCGGTACGTCGTGGCCGCGCTGTCGCTGCCGCTCCGGTGGATCGCCTACATGGCGGGCTTCGGCGGCGGACGCGAAAAAGGGTTGCAGCTCGTCGAGGCCGCGGCCGACTATCCGGGCGACAACCAGGCCGATTCGCAGCTCGCCCTGGTGCTGATCTACAACCGGGAGCGGCGGTACGCCGAGGCGATCGGCCAGCTCGCCACGCTGCGCGAGCGGTATCCGCGCAACCGCCTGCTGTGGCTGGAGAGCGGTTCGACGCACCTGAGGGCCGGCCGACCCGCAGACGCCGAACGGCTCCTCAGCGAGGGCATCGCTCTCCAGGCGGCCGACAGCCGGCCGCGGATGTTCGGCGAAGAGGCGCTCTGGTATTACAAGCGCGGCGCCGCGCGAGCCGCGCTCGGCCGCGCCGCTGACGCCGAAGAGGATCTGAAGCGCGCGGTGTCGGCGGACGGCCGCGATTGGGTGCATGGCCGGGCGCGCCTCGAGATGGGCAAGCTGGCGCTCAAGGCAGAGAACGGGCAGGCCGCGATGACGCACCTGCAAGAAGCGATCGAGCTGTGCGAGCGCGACAACGACGGCGCCTCGGCGGCCGAGGCGAGGCGCCTGCTTGCGCCGGGAACCTGACGGGCGTCCATCCGCCGATCCGCCGATCCGCTCCATCGCCCCGAAGCCGCCGCGACCTCCATCACGCACGGCCTCCATCATCGCCCGGCCGCAAATCGACACTTCCGTCGACGCATCGACCCGCGCCTTGCGACGCGATGGCCGTCGCTGCGGTCACACTCAAGGGCTCTCCAAATTGCCCCTGCTCGAAGTACAGACCAACGCCCCGTTGGTTCGGAGGGCGACCCGCTCGCCGGATGTCACTCGGAGAGCGCTCGTCGAGGCGACAGGTGGCCCCGTGGCCTTCCGGCCGCAACCCCAGTCCGAACAAGAACAACGGGGCGTTGAGCACCGTTTGATCGGCGCGGCTCGTGAAGCCGCTGCGGACCTGATGCGCCTGGACGCCAGCCCTCCTAACTAACGGGCCGCATCGGGCATCACGGCGCACCTGACAAGCTAGGCCTGAGGCAGGGGGTTGTCAAGGGGGCATATCCGGTCATAATTCACTCGCCCATGACCCTATTCGTCCTGACCCTGCTCCTGGTCGCCCTGCAGCAGCCGGTGGCGCCGGGCCTGTACCACCTGTCGTTCCCGGCGCCGGATCTCGGGCCGATGCGGTACGCGCTCTCGATTCCGCGGGGCTACAGCCCGAGCGAGCCGCGTCCGCTCGTCCTGGCGCTTCACCCCGGCGGCGAGCGGGTGCCGGGGTACGGCGCGTCATTCGTGCAGGGGGTCGTCGCCCCCGGCTTGAGCGATCTCGGCGCGATCATCGTCGCGCCCGACGTCCCCACGCGCGCCTGGACCGATCCGATGGCGGAGCAGGCGGTCATGGCGCTGCTTCACAAAGTGCTCGCCGAGTACTCCATCGATCGATCGCGCGTGCTGGTCACCGGCTTCAGCCTCGGCGGCCGCGGCACCTGGTTCATGGCGTCTCGGCATGCCGACCTCTTCACCGCGGCCATCCCGATGGCGGGCGCGACGGGTGACACGCCAGTCGACCGCCTGGCCACGATGCCGACCTACGTGATTCACAGCCGGGACGACGACGTGGTCCCGTTTGCTCCGAGCGAGCGAGTCGTCGCCGATCTGAAGCGCCTCGGCCGCCCCGTCGAGCTCGAAGCGCTGGAGGGGGTGACGCACTTCGCGATGGGTGGGTATGTGAGCTCGCTCAGACGGGCGGGACGGTGGGTCGAGGAACAGTGGACGAGTCGCTCACCCGGGAGGCCGCGATGAGAATCTGGCTGCTTGCCGCCTTCGTGCTGCTGGCTGCGCCCTCCTTCGCGCAGAAGAGCGCGCCGGAGCTTGCTTTCGAATCGGTTCCCGACTTTCTCGCGCTTCCGCCCGGAATGAATTTCGGCGAAGTGTCGGGCGTCGCCGTGAACTCCAAGGGGCACGTGTTCGTCTTCACGCGGTCCAACAGCGCCCAGGGTCCGGCGTTCGCCCCCTCGGCCGCGCAGCTGCTGGAATTCGGACCGTCGGGCGAGCTCCTCGGCGAGGTCGGTCGAGGGCTGTACGGCTTCTCGTTCGCCCACACGGTGCGCGTCGACAGGGACGACAACATCTGGGCGGTCGACAAGGGCTCGGACATGGTGATCAAGTTCAGCCCCGCGGGCCGCGTGTCGATGGTGTTCGGACGACGGCGGGAGTCGACCGACGCCGAGACGCACGCGTGGGAGCGCGTCACCCCGCCGCTTCCGCACGTCGACGGGCTCTTCCGCGAGCCCACCGACGTGGCGTTCGACTCGGCGGGCAACATCTACATCAGCGACGGATACATCAACTCGCGGATTGCCAAGTACGACAAGAACGGCGACTGGATCAAGTCGTGGGGCGAGCGTGGGAGCGAGCCCGGGCAGTTCAATCTCCCGCATGCCATCGCCGTCGATCGGAACGACCACGTGTATGTGGGCGATCGATCGAACCGCCGCATTCAGGTGTTCGACGCCGACGGCAATTTCCTGCGCATGTTCACCATCGACGTGCCTCCAGCGCCCGGCACGCGCCCCGTCAATGGAAACACGCCGGCGGGGGCGCGCCTGGCGGCGACGATTGGCGCGCCCAACTCGATCTGCATCACGCCGGGCCCCAATCAGGTGCTCTTCGTCGGCGAAAGCACGTTCCCCGGGCGGCTCTTCAAGGTGTCGCTCGAAGGGAAGGTCCTGGGGGTCATCGGCCGCTCGGGCCGGCAGCTCAAGCAGTTCTCGGGCGTTCATCAGCTGGCGTGCCCGTCGGAGCACGAGGTGTACGCCGCCGAAACGTCGAACTGGCGCGTCCAGAAGCTGCTGATCGGTCCGAAACCGGGGCGCTGACCATCGGGTTGTCGGCTAAGATGTGCGGACCGTGCGTCACCAGGCCCCTCTAGCGGGAGATTCACACAATGCGTCATGACTCGCCGGCACGGACCCCGATCCTGGGTGCGCTGGCCGTGGTTGCGTCGACGATCGCGCTCGGCGGCCAATACACCATCACGGTCAACAAGGACCGGCTGATCAACGCGCAGAACGAGCCCCAGAACTGGCTCCTGATGAACGGAGACTACGGCTCGCTGCGGTACTCCAAGCTCACCCAGATCAACCGCGAGAACGTCAAGGACCTGCGGCTCGTCTGGGCGCTCGCGCTCGGGGGGATGCAGGACGTGGGGCAGAACGGTCCCGAGAACGAGGTCAATCCTCTCATCGACAACGGGTTCATGTACACGAGCGACGGGTGGGGCACGGTCTACAAGATCGACGCGCGCCATCCCAACAAGGGCGAGTTCGTCTGGATCGCCGACCCAGGCGTGTCGCACGCGGGCAACACGTCGCGCACGCGCGGCATCGCGCTCTGGGAAGACCTCGTCCTGGCCAACCTGCCCGACGGGCGGGTCATCGCGATCGACCGCGACAACGGCGAGATTGTCTGGGACAAGGAGATCGCCGGCAAGAACGAGTTCGGCGGGCGCGAGCGCTTCCTCACGGCCCCGCTGGTGGCCGACGGCAAGGTCCTCATTCAGAACGGCGCCGGGGACGGCGGGACACGCGGCTGGGTGGCCGCGCTGGATGTGAGAACGGGCGACGAGCTGTGGCGCTGGTACGTGGTGCCGAAGCCCGGCGACCCGGGCAGCGAGACCTGGAAGGACGACCACAACGCGTGGAAGACGGGCGGCGGCGGGATCTGGCAGACGGGATCCTACGACCCGGCCACGAACCTCTACATCGTCGGCACCGGCAACCCGTACCCGATCTACGACCCTCAGTTCCGTCCCGGCGACAACCTGTACACGAACTCCGTGGTCGCGCTGAACGTCGCGACCGGCAAGCTGGCCTGGCACTTCCAGTACACGCCGAACGACTCGTGGGATTACGACGAAGTCGGCGTGCACATGCTGTACGACACGAGGATCGACGATCGCCCCCGGAAGGTCGTCGGCCATTTCGGGCGCAACGGGTTCTTCTATTCGATCGATCGGACCACCGGCGCGTTCATCAGGGCCGAGAAGTACGTCAACGACCTGAACTGGACGAAGGGCATCGACCCGAAGACCGGCCGGCCGCTTGATTACAATCCGCGGCTCGACGTGCAGATCTACAACCCCGAGGCGCGCGCCCTGCGCGGGGAGGGCATGAAGCGCGCCTGTCCCACGTGGCATGGCGGGGTCGCGCACCAGCCGCTCGCGTTCAACCCCGTCAAGAACATCGCCTACGGCGTCGGCACCGAAGGCTGCTTCACGCAGGAGGGCGCGGCGGTCGCATCCCGGGGTCCGGAGGGCGGCATCGATCAGAAGGCGAGCCAGCCGCGCAAGTACAGCAGCGATCTGTATTACGGCGCCGTCACGGCGTTCGACGTCGTCAACCACAAGGTGAGCGCCAAGGCGATCACCGACATCGAGATCCGGTCCGGCGTGATCAGCACCGCCGGCGGCGTGGTGTTCACGGCGCTGCAGGACGGCTGGGTGGTGGCGTACAACGACGAGACGCTCGAGGAGCTCTGGCGCTTCAACGTGGGCACGCCGCTCAAGGGCGCGCCGGTCACCTACGCGATCGGGCCGAAGCAGTATCTCGCGGTGCAGGCCGGCGGCCGCCACCTGCATCCGGTGAAGTTCGACAAGCTCGAGAACTCGAGCTACATGTTCGTCTTCGCCCTGAACTGAGCCGGGGGCAGGGCCGCGCCCGCCGCGGCCCTCGCCCCCGTCCACCCGGCATCCCGGTTGGCGGGGTACGCGGCGCAAGACGCACCGCGGGCGCCGGCGCGTGGTTAGAACCGGAACAAGCGGTTGATCTTGACGATGAACGCGCGGTTGGCAAACTCCGGGAACCGCGAGCCCGGTGTGTCCTGCTGGTCGTTGTACACCACGAACAGCTCGCTGCCCGGCCGGTATTCCCACCGCAGCCGAACGTTGGACGACACGAGGTGGCTGTCGGAGTTGTACTGCAGCAGCGCGCTGACGAACATCATCGGCGTCATCGTGTAGGTGACGCGCGAGCCCACCAGACGCGTCGTGAATGCGCCCTCGGCGAGATCGACCCAGTTAATCGAGATGCTGGGCTCCAACGAAAACTGGTCGCTGAGATTCAGGCGGCCCCGGCTGAACTCCAGCGCCGTCCGGTGTCCGCTGTAGAAGCTGCCGTGCTCCGCGGAGATGTTCGCGGAGACGGTACGCCCCGGGCCAGGGTTGTAACCGATTCGCGCCGTGGCGAATTCATACGCGCCGACCGGCAGCGTGACCCCGGAGGCAAAGGTGAAGGGCTTTGGCAGAAACTCGTAATTGGTCTCGTAGCCGAGATTGAAGCGGTCGCCATTCTGGAAATCGATTCCGAATCCGCCGATCCACTCCCGCGTCTCCACGCGGCCCGCCCCGTCCTCCACGTATCCCAGCGACGCCGTCCACGAGAGTTTTCGGATCCGCTCGATGGACGGCACCCTGGGGCTGAAGCGGAGCTCGCCGAAGCTGCGGCGCATGTCGTCACGGCGCAGGAAGCCGACCTCCGGATTGAAATTGTCGCCGACGACCAGCTGTTCGAGCTGCACGCCGTAGCGATCGCCCGTGTAATTCAGATGCGCCCGATAGCTGGTGTCCTCGCCGGTCAGCGTCTCGGTGCGCGTGCGCGCCCAGTACGCGGAGATCGAAAGGTTTTCGTAGAACGCGAACGTCGCGTCGACTCCGAACGCCTCGTTGGAGCCGGCGCTGCGCTGGTCGATCGATCGTCCGGTGAAGATGGCGCCGATGCTGCTCTTGCGCAGCAGGTCGCGCTTGAGACGCAGCACCGAGAAGTTGGTCGCCGGCGAGCCCGACACCGGCTCGTCGCCGGCCTGGATGTTCAACATCCCGAGGCTGTAGCGGCCCACGCGCCCGGTCAGGCGGCCCCCGGCCTCGATGGGGATCGACTGTCCTCGGTTGAGCCCGATACGCCGGCTGTAGAAGAGCATCGGCGTGTCGCTGGCGCCACCGAAGCTGCCGGCGCCGGCCCCTCCAAACACGAACGTCCCCTGGTTCTCGAGAAAGAATTCGCGCTTCTCGGGAAAGAGCAGGCTGAAGCGCGTGAGGTTCACCTGCTGTTCGTCGGCCTCCACCTGGGCGAAGTCGGTGTTGTACGTGAAATCCGCCGTCAAATTGTGCGTGACCCCGTATTTCACGTCCACGCCGGCCGCCGCCCCCAGGTTCTTCGTCGGAGCTAGCCCGGGTGTCCGATCGCTCGTCGCGTTCGAGACCGCGTAGGGCTTGATCTCGAGATTTCTGAAGCCCCCGGGCGCGTCGATACCAACGACCGTGGCCGCCAGCGACGCCAGCTGCGTCGCCCCCGTGCCACGCCCCGTGGGCATGCGCGTGATGAACGACAGCTCGTTCTTCCAGCCGTTGGTGCGCCGCACGTTGAAGCCCCAAACCTGGTCATCGCCGGGGCGGTAGCGGATCGACTTGAATGGGATGGCCGCTTCGAGCGTCCAGCCCTGCTCGAAACGGCCGACCTGCACCTCCCAGACCGGATTCCAGTCGCCGGTGTACTGCCGTTCGCTGGCGAACTGGCCGTCGGTCCGGCCGCCAATCGGATTGATATTGAAGATGAAGCCGCTGCGGCGGTCGTAGAACGTGTCCAGCATGAAGCCAATCGCGTCGTTCCCCTCGCGGAAGATGACGTTGCTGTCGCGGCGCATGTCCCTGGCGATCAGGCGGTCCGGCTGCGTTTCCCAGCAGCGGGCCGAGACGTAGACGTTCTCGCGGTCGAACGCCAGCCAGACTTCGGTCTTCTCGGTGGCCGGCGCTCCCTCGCGCGGCTCCATCTGGATGAAATCCGAGATGGCGGGAACGACACGATAGAGCTCCTCGTCGAGCTGGCCGTCGATGCGGAGCGGCGCCGTCAGCCGCACCGCGCGGATCGTGGCGCGTCCCGACGCGTCGCGGGAGATCACCTCGGGCGCCACCGGTGGCGACGGACCGTCGAACGACGGTGGAAGATTCGTCGACTCTCCCGGCGGCGTGGATGGCGGACGAGGCGACGGCTGCGTCTGCGCGGCCGCTGGTCGACCGGCGGCCGCGTCCTGCCACGGGAGCGGTGCGCCGGCCTCGCCGGCGCAGGGAAGCACGAGTCCGCAGACGAATAGACCGACTGCCACACGACGACTAGCGGCCTGTCTCACGCCCTCTGCCTACCCCTTTCCCCGCAACAAAGGGCGGTCGCCTACTTGTCGAAGTCGGCGCACACCTCGACGTCCGACCCCCAGTACTCGATGCACGTGGCGCGATCCATCGGGCCCTGCCCGATGACCTTCGCGAACAGGAAATCGGCGAGCTGTTCGATCTCGCGCGGCTGCAGGGTCGCCGCGGGATCCGGCAGCTCCAATCCGAGCCGATCGAGATCCGCCTGCGTGCGGTCCAGGCAGCGCCCGTCGCTGTACGCCAGGCGGTCGAAGGCGGGCATGTTCCTGCCCGGCCGGCCGCACTTGACGGTCTGAATCACCCTCGCGCGATTGAGCGCGGCCGTCCGCAGGTTCGCGCCGTCCGGCATCTGGCTGTCCATCTTGCGGCCGTCGCCTGCCCAGCCGTGGCACGCCTGGCAGTCGGCCTTCTGGCGGTAGATCCGCATGCCGGCGGCGATGCTGTCCGCGCTCGGCGCCTGGGCCTGCGCGCCGGCTCCGGCGACCGGCGGCAGGGCGATCCCAATCGACGCGAACACCGGCATCAGCCACAACGAACGTCTGAGGTTGCTCGGTGCGTTCACGTCCTCTCCCTCCGGGCGAGGGGCAAGCGTATCACCGCTTACCAGCCTCTGACGACCGACCCGTCGAGCATGACCCGCAGCTCGAACAGATCGCGCCGCGCCGCGATCTCGAACCCGTCCACCACGAACGTCCAGACGCCCGCCGCCGGGCTCGCGATCGTCACCTCCTCCGGACTGTCGAGCGTCGCACCGTCCACGATCACGTTGCCATCGGGATCGATCGCGTAGACATCGAGGTCGCTGGTTGGATAGCGCGACCAGTTGTTCAGCCAGCGGAGCTGAAACACGGCTTCGCTGACCCCCGACGGAACGTTCACCGCGTAGCTCAACTGCTGATCCTGCCGGATGACGCTCCGCGCCGTGACTCTGCGGGGCTCCCGTTCCTTCACCGACGTGATCCGCACGTCGACGCCGATGGGGCTGGCGTTGGTCCAGTCGCCGAGGACGGTCGCCCTGAGCAGCCCCGGCTCCGGGTCGTCGATCACGAATGTGCCGCCGAACGTGAAGGCCCCCACCAGGTAATCGCCTTCGCCGATCGCCGACGTTTTCGCCGAGTGGACGCCGAACAGGATGTCGTCGCCAAAGAAGACATTCTGAATCGAGCCGGGCGTGAAGTTGCTCAACTCGACGACGACCTGCGCTGTGCGCTCGGAGACCTGATAGAGAAAGTCGGCGCGTTCGCCTGGCTTCAGGTCGGTGACCGGCTCGAAGACCGTGCCTCTCAGCGGCTCGAGGGCCGTGCCGCGCCGCACGTTCGCGGCGACCCTGCGTCCCGAGCGAAGCCGCTTCTCGGACGAGTCGGGCACCTGGTGAGCGGCCAACAACTGGTAGGCCTCCTGTGCGTCCACGTAGCCGGCACCCTGATCCAACTCGGTCGAATCGTCGGCGAGCACGTTCGGGTTGGCGCCCATGATGATCGCGTTGCGAATCTGGCGCGCCGACGCGCTCGGGAACGCCTGGCGGAGGAGCGCCGCGATGCCCGCGGCCGATGGCGCGCTGAAGCTGGTGCCGCCGGCGAAATTCACGGAGCCTGGCCCCGCGAACCCCTGGCCGAACGACCAGTCGCCGTTGGCCACCACGTCCGGGTCGACGCGGCCGTCGGCGGTGGGCCCGCGCGAGCTGAAGATCGCGGTCTGGGTGCCGCCCGACGGTCGATAGAGCGCGCCGAGGCCGAGGCCGAACTGCAGGTCGCGGACGATCCGTTCGTGGATCGGGTCGCTCGAGGCGCCGACCGTCAGCGCTTCCCGCGCCGTGCCCGGCGAGCCGCCGGTCAGTGACGAGGGCCCGGCGTTCCCCGCGGACGCGGTCAGCACGATGCCTTTGCGCAGGAGCATGCTCGCGATCTGGTCGAGCAGGTCGCGGCCAGCGAAGAGCGTCGGACCGCCGAGGCTCATGTTGCACACCTGGATGTTCACGCCGCCCGGCACGCCGGCGTCGAACATCTCGCGCAGCTCGATCACACGCTCGACGGCCGCGATGACGCGCGAGGTCGGCGAGCCGCCGGTGGGGCCGAACACCCGCAGCGCGTAGATGCTCGACAGCGGCGCGCTGCCCAGCATCGGGATCGACGTGAAGCCGGGGGGAGGCGGCACGGTGCAGGTCGGGCAATGCGTCACCAGCGATTGGGCGAACGCCGACGCGGCGCTGAGGTTGAACACGACGTTGGCCGTAATCATCCCGGCCACGAACGTTCCATGACCGCTGTTGAGTGAATTCGAAAAACCAAGGCCGTCGCCGACCAGATCCTCGCCGCCGATGACCGATCCGTCGAGGTCGATGTGCGGATATCCGGGACGGATCCCCGAATCAATCGTCGCGACGACGACGCCCGCCCCGGTGAAGCCGGCGGCGAGCAGCGGCGTGACGTTCATGTTGCCGTTGTTGATCAGATACGCGTCGGGGTACGCGGTCGCAAAGCCCGGCAGACTGGACGCCGGGATGCCGGACACCGAGTCCACCTGGACGCTCCGCCCGCCCGCGGTCCGGACAAGGGCCTGCTGGGCGCGGTCGCCACATCCTCTCTCTTGAACGTGACCAGCGGATTGGGCTTCGAAAAATCTCCCAGGATCGCTTCCGGGCGCTCCTTGGGGTCTTGAAGGACCTTCGCCATCAGCGTGTCCTTCCACCGCGCGTAGATGTCCTGGTGACACGACTGGCAGGCGGCTGATCCCACGAGCTCCTTCCGGATCGCCGCCGCCGGCTCTCGAGGCGCCGCCGTGCAGGACGCGATGGCGCCCGCGCAGGCGAGCAGGGCGCCGCAGCCGGCGACGAACGCCGCTCGTCCGGCAAAGCGCCTCACCGTGCCGCACCCCCATGTCATGTCCTCTTCAATGGGTGAAACCGTACATGAGATAGTTCACGCCCAGCTTGTACGCCTCGTTGGTGTCGTCGAACGGCCGCAGGCTTCGGCCGGACCACTCCCAGTACTGCGAGACGTCGGTGTTGTAGTTCACCATCACCATCAGACGTTTCCGCGGATCGTTGTCCTCGTAGATCCCGCGAAAGATGGGACGCCCGTAGTTGTAGGCCTGCGGGAAATCGGCGAGCAGGCTCGGCGTGATCTCGAAGAACGAGTGAAAGATTGGATCGCTCGGGTCCATGTCGAAGAACTTCGCGTCGGGCAGCACGCGCTTCATGACCGCGCTGAACGGCCCCCAGCCGCCTCCCGGGATGCCGCGCCACCCCTCCGGCTTGAAGTCGTCGACGATCAGGAACCCGCCCTTCGCGAGGTACGCACGCAGGCCCGCGGCCTCCTGCGGCGTGACCGTCCACCAGCCGACCTCGATGATGTAGGCGATGGGATACCGGAACAGCTCCGGATCGTCGAGCGTCACCACATTGACGTCGTCGACGTGCGCGTCCAGCAGCGACACTTCCTGCATGATCTGCAACAGGTTCTGCTCGGCCAGCGGGTAGCCGTGCATCCACGACGGCCCGGCCCAGCGGCCGCCGGGCGCGGGAGTATAGCGGACGCGCGCGAACGTGAAGCGGCCGTCGTAGGGGACGTTTCTGACGGTCTCGTCCCACCCGTAGAAGAAGCGCCGCTGCGCGGCCAGCGACGCCGCGAGGCAGAGCAGCGCCGTCACGGCGATCAGCACCTTCGTCCGGCGCGCGGCGGAACCCCCTCCGTTCATGACAATCTCTTCCGGAAACGAGCATAGCACCGGGACACGGCCGCCGACAGCCGTCAGCCCCCAATCGTTTCGCCCGTGACACCCGGCAGGCGACTCGGATATCGTGGCCGTCGATTCTCACGGAGCGTGGAGGATTCCCTATGCCCAAGGACGCGAAGAGCTTTCCAATCGATCTCGAATCCGAGAAGGTTCAGTTCCTGCAACAGATCGTCGAGCGGCACAAGCTGGCGGACATGGGAAAGGCCATCCGCTGCCTGGTCAACTACGCCCGGGAGAACCCGGACCGGCACGCGGACATCTTCGAACAGGTGCGGTGCCTGGACTGCTGATCGAGCAAAGCTGCGCCTCAAACCGTCGAGTGGCTCCGCTTCGCTAGGTCGCTTTTCTCACCAGCACCCGGCCTTTGGTCCGGTCGAGCGATGGCAAGGGACGCCCGACGCCTGGGCGCTGGCCGATCAGCGCGATGCGGCGGCTCGATACGACGCGAGGGTTCGCTCGAGGCCTCGCCGCAGCGGCCACGCAGGCTGCCAGCCCAGGTTGCGAAGCGTCGTCGAATCGAGGCCCTTGAACGGCATCCCATCGGGGCGGCTGCGGTCGAACCGTATCTCGCCGAGGTAACCGACGACGTCGCGGATGGCGGCGGCCAACTCGGCAATCGATGTATGCGTCCCGACACCGACGTTGATCGGATCGGGTCCATCGTAGCGGTTCATCACGAAGATGCACGCGTCGGCCAGGTCGTCGACGTAGATGAACTCGCGCCGCGGCGTCCCCGACCCCCAGACCTCCACGAACGCGGCTCCCGCGGCATGCGCCTCGTCGATCCGGCGGATCAGGGCGCCGACGACGTGGGAGTTGTCCGGGCTGAAGTCGTCCCCCGGACCGTACACGTCGGCGCCGATCGCGGAGACGAAGGGTGCGCCATGCTGCCGGCGGTGCGCGTCGCACAGCGTGACCCCCGCCAGCTTGGCGACCGCGTAGGGCGCGCTCGTCGGCTCGAGCGGGCCGCCCCACAGGGACGACACCTGCAGCGGCTGCGGCGCCTCTTTCGGATAGATGCAGGAGCTGGCGAGGTACAGCAGCTTCTTGACCTGGTGGCGCGCCGCCGCCGGTATCAGATGACTGGCGATCGCCAGGCTGTCGATCATCAGATCCGCGGGCCGCTGCTGATTGCCGCCGATTCCGGCGGTCTCTCCCGCTACGACGAACACGTATTCGGGCCGGGTGCGATCGAAGAAACGATCGACGGCCGGCCGGTCGTGCAGGTCGGGCTCCTCGGCGCCGGCCGCGGCGGTGAATCCCCGGTCCGCGAGCCGTGCGAGCAGCGCGCGGCCCGTCATCGTGTTCCCGCCGGCCACGTAGATGCGGGCGCGCGGCTCCATCGGGACCTGGTCGCCCACTACCCTGCGGCGTGCAGGCGCGCGATGCGGTGTGCGGTCATCTCGCGGATGTGATTGACGGTCTCGGCGCCGAACTTCCCGCGAACCATATCGAGGTACGGCTGATGCGTGAAGTAGACGGTGAAGGCGCGGTCTCGAAACCGCAGCACCTCGCCGGCCGGGACATGCCTGGTCGGCAGCGGCAGCGTATCGACGGCGTGCTGCGAATACCCGCTCCAGGTGGTCGGCAGCGGCCAGCCGAGGCGCAGGGCCTGCTCGTAGAGGGGCGAACCGGGATACGCCATGGCCGAATAGAAGTTGGCGAACTCGCAGTTGAGATCCAGCGCCAGATCCAGCGTGCGCTGCATCGTCTCGGCGGTGTCTTCGGGCAGGCCGAAGATATAGTTGGCGATGATGTTGATGCCGGCGTCCTTCACGCGGCGGACGGTGTCGTAGATCTCGTCCACGCGATAGCGCTTGTCCACGTCGGTCAGGACACGCTCGTCGGCCGCCTCGATGCCGAGCGCCAGCCAGTTGAAGCCCGCGCGCTTCAGCTTGTCGAGCATGCCTTCCTTCACCGTGTCGATGCGCGCGTAGGCCCAGATGTTGAGATCGTAGCCGCGCTCGATCAGCCGATCGCAGATGCCGACCACGTGCCGCAGGTTGAGGACGAACATCTCGTCGGCGAACTTGACGTGGCGCACGCCGTACGCGTTCACGAGCCGATCGATTTCCTCGACGACCCGATCCGGACTCCAGAACCGGTAGCTGTTCACGGCCTCTTTGAGGCCGATCGTCTTCTCGCCGGCCTTGAACGGCGCCTGGATGCAGCAGAAGGAGCAGTGGTACGGACAGCCGAGCGTCGTGTAGAGGGCCGCGTACGGCTGCCGCTCCAGGTGGCCGAAGCAGTGCCAATTGTGCGCCCGGTATCGGGCCATCGGGAGGAGATCCCACGCGATGCCCGGCATCTCCGCTTCGACGTCGGTGACCAGGGGAGCGGCGGGGTTCGAGGCCACGCCGCCGTCGGTCCGGTAGACGAGGCCGCGGACCCTGCCCAGTTCCGGATCGCCGGTCGCGCCGAGCGCCGCAAGCAGATCCGCGGTGGCATGGAGACCCTCGTCGCGCGCGACGAAGTCGCACGCTTCCTCGGCGAGCGTGCGGGCGGGAAGGGCCGCCACGTGCCCGCCGAGCATCAGGACTTTCGTGCGGGGGCTCAGATTCTTGATCGCCGTCGTGACCGCCGACGCGCCGGTCATGTTCTGCGTGGAGGCCGACGGCTGATGCCCGTACACGACGACGGCCACCAGCCGCGGGTCAAGGGCAACGACCCGCTCGGCCGCCTGATCGGGCGCCAGATCCTCGGCCTCGGCATCGACGATCTCGACCGAGAAGCCCTTCCTGCGGATGAACGTCGCGATGAGGCCGGCCCAGACCGGATTCTCCACCGCCGTGAGCGTGGCGCCGAGGCTCTGATAGATCTTCGTGCGGCTGCCCGGATTGACGAGCACCAGATCGAGCGCCCGGCTCGTCATCGGCTGGTCCTCTCCACCATGCCCGGAGAGCCTTCGGCGGGCAGTCCGACCGACGACTCGACGATGAACTGCGGACGGCCCCGGACGTCCTTGTAAACCCGAGCCACGTAGATCCCCACGACGCTCACGGCTCCCAGCAGCGTCGCCCAGAAGAAGGTGATCAGCCCGAATAACGCCGTCCGGGCGGCCAGCGGCGAGGCCGTCGCCAGCAGGAGGCCGCCGAGGCCGATCAGCAGGCCCGCGGCGAGCAGGCCCGCGGCGCTGAGCGCCACGCAGAGGTAGACCGGCATGAACGAGAAGGAGGTGAGCCCCAGCGCGAAGGTCTTCCACGGATTTCTGCTGAAGAAGGGGAAATGCGTTCGTCCCGCATGCCGCGCGTCGCGCTCGTACGGCACGAAGGCCTGGGTGAAGCCTATCCAGACGACCAGGCCCCGCATGTACGGGTCGGATTCGCGCAGGCCGAGCACATGATCGACCGCCGCCCGGGACAGCAGCTTGAAGTCGCCCGCATCGACCGGCAGATCGATCGACGATCCGGTGCGGATGAGGCGATACGCCACCCTCGTCAGCCACATCTTCAAGATGCTCTCACCGTGGCGGCGGGTGCGAACGGTGTGGACGACGGCGGCGCCCGCGCGCCAGCGCTCCAGCAGGGCGGGAATCAGCTCGGGCGGATCCTGAAGATCGGCGTCCATGTAGACGACCGCATCGCCCCTCGCGGCGGCCAGTCCGGCCCGGACGCCCTCGGCCACGCCGAAGCGGCGCGACAGGTTGATGATCTTGACCTGCGGGTTCCGCTCGCGCTCGCGAATCAGAATCGCCAGCGACGAATCGATGGAGGAATCGTTGACGAACAACAGCTCGTAATCGACCGGCTCCCGGGCGAACATCGCGGCGAGGCGTGCGATCAGCGTCGGAATGTTCTCGGCCTCGTTTCGAAACGACAGGACGACCGACACCAGCGGCATGTCAGGGGAGGCCGTCGAGTCGCAGCCGCCGGCTCCCGGCAGTTCCGGACGGATATGGGACGTGGTCCGAGCGGGTCACGATCTGAGTGACATTATAGGTTTTCCTCGACGCCTGCCACTGGCTGATCCGGCGCTCCCGGCGGGACCGGAGGTCGCCGCGACGATTCGCGTCGCCGGCTCGATCCGGAGGACGGCGCTCACACGTTCGCGTACTTGGCGTTGCGGATCATCGCGAACCCCTTGATGAGCTCACGAATCCCATCGTCCAGCGACATCTGGGGACGATAGCCCGTCCGCTCGATCTTCTCGTTCGAGACGATGTAGTCGCGCTGGTCCGGATCCTTGCCGATGTTCGACTCGTAGACGACGAACGAGGGCACGTGCTGCTGGAGGCGCTGGCAGAGCTCGAGCTTCGACAGGTTCGCGTCGGACAGCCCCACGTTGTAGACCTGCCCCCGCATCGTCTCGAAGCGGTCGATGCCGTGCAGGAACGCGCGCGCGACGTCGCGCACGTGGATGAAGTTGCGTGTGAAATGGCTCTCGAACAGCACGATGAACCGATCGGTGCAGGCGCGGTAGGTGAAATCGTTCACGAGCAGATCGAGGCGCATCCGTGGCGACATGCCGAACACGGTCGCCAGCCGGAAGCTGATGGCCGCCGGATGCCGCGCGAGGAGGATGCGCTCGACCTCGACCTTGTCGCGGCCGTAGAGCGAGACGGGACGGATGGGCGTCTCCTCGGTGCAGAACTTGCCGGCCTCGCCCACGCCGTAGCCGCTGTTGGTGACCGGCAGCAGCACCCGCTGATCGCGGCCGAGGTGCGCCAGCATGTCCACGATGGCCTGCCGGTTCGTCGACGTCGCGGCCAGCGGATCGCGATCGCACAGCGGCGCCCCGACCAGCGCCGCCAGCGGGATGATGATGTCGGCGTCCTTGAAAAGCGGCCGCATCGTGTCCATCGACCGCACGTCGCCGCGGACGAGCGAGAACGAGGGGTGGTAGCAGACGGCCGCCAGGCTGTCCTGGTCGTACATGAAGTTGTCCACAACCGTGACGGCGAAGCCGCGATCGAGGAGGGCCGGAACGAGGATCGAACCCAGGTAGCCGGCCCCGCCGGTGACCAGCACGCTCGTCATCGAAGACCTTTCACCGCGGCCTCGTCCAGCACCTTGCGCAGCAGGGTGATCTCGGCCGTGAGGTCGCGCGGATGATTGCCGACGAAGAAGCCGTGATCGTGCGCCGTGTCGGCGTTCCTGACGTCGCCGACGACGTCGAAGTCGAAGTAGCGGGCCGCCTCGTGCCGCAGGAAGCAGCCGCCCGTGATCATGCGGAAGCCGATGCCGGCGTCCCGCATGGCGTTCATGACCCGGGCGCGGTCGATGGCGGGATGCAGGATCAGCGTGAAGCTGAACCACGAGCTGCGGCCGTTCTCGCGCTGGAGCGTGAAGCGCTCGTCGCCGGCGAACAGCTCGAGGAAGTACGCCGCGTTCGCGCGACGGATCTCGATTATGCGATCGAGCTTCTTGAGCTGCTCCAGGCCGACGGCCCCGCAGATCTCGAGCGGCCGCACGTTGTAGCCCGGCACGATGAAGCGGTACGCCTCGAAGAAGTCGTCGCTCGCGTCGGCTCCGGGCAGGCGCCGCGGCGGCAGGTCGCGCGCCCAGCCGTGGTTGCGGATCGCCCGCGCCAGGTGGGCGACCTCGGTGTTGTCGGTCACGAGCAGCCCGCCTTCCATCGTCGAGATGTGATGCGAGTAGAAGGTGCTGAACGTGCCGACGTCGCCGAACGTGCCGCACGGCTTGCCGCCGAGGGTGGCGCCCATCGATTCGCAGTTGTCCTCGAAGAACAGCAGGCCGTGCCGGTCGCAGAAGGCGCGCATGACGTCGAGCGGGGCCGGGTTGCCGAGGATGCTGACGGCCATCAGCATGCGCGTGCGCGGCGTCAGCGCCGCCTCCAGCTTCGAGACGTCCATGTTGAGCGTGTCGAGCTCGACGTCCACGAACCGGAGCCTGAGGCCGTACTGCTGCAGCGGGTGAAACGTCGTCGCCCACGAGATGGCGGGGACGATGACCTCGTCGCCGCGCTGGAGCGGGCGCGGGCCGGCGTGAAACAGGGCCGCGATGCCCACCAGGTTCGCCGACGAGCCCGAGTTCGCCATGACGGCGTGCTTCACGCCCATCTTCGCGGCGAAGGCGTCCTCGAAGCGGCTCACGTGCTCGCCCATCGTGAACCGCCCCTCGCGGAGCACGCGCTCGATGGCGTCAATCTCCTCCCGGCCCCAGCTCGTCCCGGCGAGCTCGTAGCGCATCAGCGAGCCGCTCCGCCGACGACGAGAGCGCGGGCGGCGCTCGCAATCCGAGCGGCATCCGGGTAGTAGAACTGCTCGAGCGCGTAGCCGGCGGGGGTCGGCACGTCGGGCAGGCCGACGCGGGCGACCGGCGCCTTCAGGCTGGCGTATCCCTTCTCCGCCGCCAGGCACCCGATCTCGGCGCAGACGCCGCCCTTCATCCAGGCCGTGTCGACGGCGACGATCCGCCCGGTCTTCTGCAGCGACTCGAGGAGGATCGCTTCGTCCAGCGGCTTGATCGTGCGCAGATCGATGACCTCCGCCTCGATGCCTTCCGCGGCAAGGCGGGTCGCCGCCTGCAGTCCGAGCTCGATCGCGTGGGAGGCGCCGGCGATCGTCACGTCGCCGCCCCGGCGGCGGTAGATCCCCTTGCCGATCGGCACGCGATACAGCCCTGCGGGCACGACGCCGTCCTTCTTCATCAACCAGCGGTGCTCGAAGACACACACCGGGTTGTTGTCGAGAATCGCCGACACGAGCAGTCCCTTCGCATCGGCCGGCGTGCTGGGCATGACGATCTTCAGTCCGGGGACGCCCAGCAGCAGTCCCTGAATGGCCTGCGAGTGCTGGGCGCCGGATCCCCAGCCGCGGCCGATGGCGGCCCACACCACGAGCGGCACGGTCGTCTGGCCGTTGTCCATGAAGTGGGCCTTCGCGGCGTGGGTGACGAGCTGATTGAACGCCAGCAGCACGAAGTCGGGCCGGTTGTGCATGAAGACAGGCCGCATCCCGTTCATCGCGGCGCCGGTCGCCACGCCCATCATCGCTTCTTCCGAGAGCGGCGTGTCGAAGACGCGCTGCCGGCCGAACCGCGCCTGCAGGCCCCTGGTCGTGCCGAACATCGCGGACGGGTCGTCGACGCCCTGCCCCATCACGAACACGCTCGGATCGTGCTCGAGCGCGAGCGCCAGCGCTTCGTTCACCGCCTGCGCGTAGCTCGCCACCCGTCCCTCGCCGGGATCGGTCCGATCGTAGACGAGCGAATTGACTAGCGCCTCATCCCACGGCATGTCACGGCCACCAGGACGGCGAGTCGGGAATCGGGCCAGCCCGGCACGCCATCACTCCGCGTAGACGCGTTCGTACAGCTGCTCTTCGGTCGGGTTCGGACTGGCGAGCGCGAAGGCGAAGGCCTCCGCGATCTCGGCGGCGATGGCCGTCTCCATCGCGTCGATCGACCGCGCGTCGATGGCTCCACCGGCGACCAGATGCTCTCCGAACATCTTGATGGGACAGAAGGCCTCCCACGCGAGCCGTTCGGCCTCGTCGCGATAGCCGGTGCGGCTGTCGTCGCCGGCGCCCCCGTGCGCGCGGAAGCGATACAGACGGGCCTCGATGAACGAGGGGCCGCCGCCCGCCCGCGCGCGGGCCGCCGCGGTGCGCACCGCATCCTGGACGGCCAGCACGTTCGCCCCATCGACGGCGGCCGCCGGCACCTCGTGCGCTTCGGCCCACTTGCGAATGTCGCGCGGCGGCTGCCGCGCGGCCAGCGGCGACTGCACCGAGTAGAAGTTATTCTCGCAGAAGAACACGACCGGCACCCGTTTGAGCGCCGAGAAATTGAGGCTCTCCGACGTGACGCCCTCCTCGGTGGTCGCGTCGCCGAGAAAGGCGGCAACGACCCGATCTTCCCCCTTCATCTGCGCGGCCAGCGCCGCGCCGACCGCGATCGGCACCGCGCCGCCCACGATCGCCGACGTGCCGGCCAGGCCGACGCGCTTGTCGATCAGGTGCATCGACCCGCCGCGCGATCCGGCGCATCCGTTGGCCCGGCAGTGCATCTCGCACAGCATGGCCTTCAGATCGCCGCCCTTCGCGAGGTACGCGCCGTGCGTCCGATGACTCGTGTAGACGAGATCCGTGTCGCGAAGCGCCGCGCAGCAGCCCACGGCGGCGGCCTCCTGGCCGATCACGAGGTGGATCGGCGTCTTCATCTGGTCCTGCTGATAGCGCCGCTCGATCTCCTCCTCGATGCGACGGATGCGCAGCATCGATCGATACAGGGCGACCAGCGCCTCGGGCGCGTGCGAGCCGGCGAAGCGGGCGAATCCTCGAACGCCCTCGCCTGCATACCGATGTGTAATCGCCAGTGGCACCGCCTCCTTGCCGATCGGCCCGCCCTTGGTCCCGCCGGCTACAACCCGTCGGGCTGGTACAGCACGATCCGGCAACCCGATGTCTCGAACCTGAACGGCACCGCGATGAGATCGCGCAGCGCGTCCCGCACGCGGGCGCGATCCTCCGGCCGCACGAAGAGCAGCACGAAGCCGCCGCCGCCGGCGCCGAGCAGCTTGCCGCCGATCGCCCCCGCGCGCATCGCGGTCTCGTAGAGCGCGTCGATCGAGTCGTTCGACACCCGCTCCGACAGCCGGCGCTTCAGCGTCCAGGACTCGTTCAGCATCCGCCCGAACTCGACGATGTCGGTCGCCGGGGAGGCGAGGATGTCGATCGCCTGCTGCACCATCTGCTGCAGCGCCTTGAGCTCGTCGGTCCTGCGCTTCAGGTTGTCGATCACCGTCTGCGCCACTTCGGGCGCGAGCCGCGAGATCCCGGTGAAGACGAGCAGGAGGTGATCCTGCAGCAGGTCGACGCGGTCGCGCGGGAGGATCATCGGCCGCACTTCGTAGGTCCCGTCCTGGCGAAAGAGGACGTGGTTGAAGCCGCCGAACGCGGCGGAGATCTGATCCTGCAGGCCGACCGGCTCGCGCAGCAGGCACTGCTCGACGTGAATCGCCTCCGCGGCCAGCGCGTCCTTCGAGGTGTACCGCCCCCGGAGCGCATGGATCGCGCCGAGCAGCCCGACCGTGAACGCTGAGCTCGATCCCAGCCCCGCTCGAGCGGGCAGATCGCCGTCGTGGTGGATCTCGAGGCCCTTGTCCGCATGCAGGCTCTCGAGCACCGCGCGCACGGCCGGGTGCGCGATGTCCCGGACCTCCTTCACGTTCTCGACGATGGAGTACACGACCCGGAACCTGTGGTCGAAGAAGGGCGGCAGCTCCCTGACGCTGATGTAGCAGTACTTGTCGATGGTCGTCGCGAGCACGGCGCCGCCGTGCTCGTGGAACCAGTCGGGATAATCGGTCCCGCCGCCGAAGAAAGACACCCTGAAGGGTGTACGGCTGATGATCATCTACCCGCGGTGCCGGACGTGGGGTCTCGCCATGGTCGTCGTCTGTCAGCGCGCCGGAGAGCCGACGGGCGACTCGGGAGCGCTGAACCCCGGGATATCATAAAGGGTAAACGTCCGGTTCCGCGCCGCCACGGGCAATTTCAGCGTCCAGTCCGCATAGGCCAATACCTGGGTGACGTGGTAGGTCCGCGCGATCGTCTGCCATTTCTCCGGCGAGTAGCCTTCCCAGATCGTCTTGCCCAGGCCGCGGGGAATCATTCCCGCGCGGCGCGCCTCCTCGGGCGGGTCGAGGAGCTCGATCGAATACACGTCGCGCAGAATGCGCTCCATCTCGGGGGCGGCTTCCAGAGAGTACGCGAGCCCGTCGAGCCCGCCGCCGTCGAGGAGCACGGGACGCCGCGTGCGCAGCTGGACCAGGTGGAGCTCGCCGCCCGTGGCGAGCGTGCCCGTGGCTTCCGCGGCGACGTGAAACAGCAGGTCGTTGGTGCGGTCCAGCAAGAGGCCCACGCGCGGCGCCGTGATCTGCCACGTCATGATGCCGGCCCAGAGCAGCACGGCGAGCGTGGCAATCCGCGCGGCGGTCGCGGCCACCGCGCGGGCCGCCGCGAACCCGGCCGGGCCGGGCCGGGCCGCTGGTCGCGACCAGCGCGCGCGGCCGACCAGCAGTCCGACCGTCCCCAGGACGAGAATCACCGGCGGCGTCAGCCAGTCGACCGGCAGCGCCGCGCGGCCCTCTGCCACCCTCGTCCACAACCAGCTTCGATCCACCAGCAGGTAGCCGCCAATCAGGAGCGGCAGGAGCAGCTGGCCCCACCGCATGTGCCGATAGCGGCCAATGAGGCCGAGCAGCAGGGCGGCGAAGATCATCGCGTTGACGTTGAGAAGCCGCGGCGGCATCGCGATCAGAAAAAACCGAGGCAGCCTGTCCGGCGGAATCCACGACAGCGCGCCAAAGGCGAGGCCGAGAACGGCGGTCGCCGCAGCGAACCGCAGCAGGAATGCCGCGGGACGCGGCAGATCGCCCACGAAGAACCTGAGCCAGAGCGCCGCGAGCGTCAGCGCCCCGATGTTGAGCAGAACGCCATCGGTGGAAGGACGAACCGGCTGCCTGTGCGCATCCCAGAAGACGACAAGCGCCGTGAAGTACCTGTCCGCGGCCGCGCCCGCGATTGGCGGAGCGTCGGCGATCAGCGCGAGCTGCACGACCAGGCTTGTGAGTGTCAGCCCGCAGCCGGCCAGGAAATACGGCAGTCCCGGACGAAAATCGTCCCGCAAGCGCCTGAAGTCCCACGCGGAGCAGAGGGCGACGACCAGCATGAGCCAGGCGCCGAGCGACGGATGGACCGCGGGCGCGGCCCCCAGCAGGATCCCACCGGTTCGGTAGCAGCCCGCGCCCAGGAGCGCCGCCACGAGCACGACGTACGACAGCCCGAGCACGCCGTACGTATGCGACGTGCCCATCAGCCAGATGGGATAGACGACGCCAAATTCCGCCATCCGGCCGAAAAAGATGAGGAACGCCGAGCCAATCGCCAGGAGCGGGTCGCCGGCGAGCGCGTAGACGACCATCGAGAGCGCCTGAAAGCTCACCATGCCCATGAGGCCGCTCACGAACACCGAGAGCGAGATTTCCGAGACGCCGGACAGGAGGAGCGCCGCGAGCACCTGATGCAGCACCGTCCAGAGCTTCGTGTGGTAGATGTAGAAAGGGTTTTCCGGAGGGTACTCGACCAGCCCGGCCACCACCTGCGCGCTCTCCACGGCGACTTGCCAGTCGGGAAAGCCGACGGCGCCGACGCGAAACCCCAGAACGCCGCTGACCGCCAGCACGCCGAAGACCTGCCACCGGTATCTGCGCCTTTCCTCGCTGGAACGGTCCATCCGGGCGGCCTCAGTCGGGAATGCGGTAGAGCCTGAAGGCTGGACTCTCGGCGGCCACGGGCAGATCCAACCGCCAGTTGGCGCGCGTCAGCACCTGGGTGGCCTTATAGGTGCGGCCGATCTCGAGCCACCGCTCGCGCGAGAATCCCTCCCAGACGGGCTGATTGGCTTCGTGCGGAATGAAACCGCTCCCTTTGGCCCAGATCGGCGGATGAAACAGGTCGATGTCGTACACGTCGCGGAGCACCCGCTCCATGAGGGGACCGGCTTCGAGCGCATACGGGAGCGCGTCGAGGCCCCCGCCGTCGATCAGCACCGGCCGCCGGGTATACAGCTGGACCAACTGAAACGAGCCGGCCGTCAGGACCATGCCCTTCGTTTCAGCCGCGACGGCGGCGAAGAAGGAGTCGTTGGTCCGGTCTCGGTAGACTTCGGCCGCCGGAGCCGTCCTGCTCAGCATCGCGGCGGCGGCCAGGGCGGCAGGAGCCAGCCACGCGAAGCGGGCGGCGCGCGCCGCCCACCAGGCTCCGCCTACCCTCGTCGCCGCGCCGGCCCGGCGGGTGATGGCCAGGCCCACCAGGCCGCCCGCGGCAAGCGCGAACAGCGGCAGCTGCCGCGGCCGCGCGTCGAACCCGATCCAGCCGCGCCCCTGCAGCCAGTCCCACAAGCCGCTCTGCTGGGAGATCAACAGCCCCGCCATCAGCAGGCCGATGAGCAGCTGGCTCGACACGCGCGGGCGATACGCCCCGAGCAGGCCTATGAGAAGCGCGGCGAACAGCAGCCCGTTGATGTTCAGAAGGCGCGCGGGCATCACGATGAGGAGGGCCGGCGGCAGGCGATCGGGAGGAACCCACGACAGCACCGTGGCGGCGAGACCGAGCAAGGCTGCCGCCGTCACGATGCGCAGGAGAAACTCGACCGCGCGATCGAGCTGGCCGGCCGCGCCGGCCAGGTAGAGGAGCCCGAGCGCCAGCCCACCGGCCGCCAGCTGCACGCCGGGGGCTCTGAGGTCGACCGCTCGCCGGTGCCCGTCCCACCCCGTCACAAAGGCGTCGAGGTAGCGGGCGGCCACGCCGGGCTCGATGGGCGGAGCGTCGTACGTCACCAGGAGCTGCACCGCCAGGCTGACGGTGGTCATGGCCGCGCCCGCGACGAAGTACGGCATCACCGGACGGAAGCGCTCGAGGTGGGCGCGGAAGCTGGACGCGAACGCGGCGGCCACGACCAGGCCCAGAGCGGCGCCGAGCGACGGGTGGACGGCCGGGGCGACGCCCAGCAGGAACGCGGCGGTTCGATGGCAGCCGGATCCGAACAGCGCCGCGATCAACACGATCAACGAGAGCCCGAGCGCGCCGTACGTGTGATGCGTGCCCATCAGGAGGATCGGGTACACCACGCCGTACTCCGCTGCCCGGCTGAACACGATCACGAAGGCCGCGCCGATGGCGAGCAGCGTGTCCCGACTGAACGCGTACACGATCATCGTGAGGGCCTGAAAGCTCACCATGCCGAGGAGGCCACTCAGCAGTTTCGAGATGGCGATCTCGGATATGCCGGACAGAAGCGCCACGGCCCCGATCTGGTGGAGAATCGTCCACAGCTTCGTGTGGTAGATGTAGAAGGGACTCTCGGCCGGGTACTGCACGATTCCCGCCACCACCTGCGCCGTCTCGACCGCCACGGACCACGTCGGGTAGCCGGCCATCCCGATGCGAAACCCCAGCAGGCCACTGATCAACAGCGCCCACAGCGCGCCGTCGCCGGGCAGGCGCGCACGAGTCCTCACCTCACACCCATCATCGGCGAGCAGCCGCGAGCCAAGCCTTCAGCCTCCGTCGAATTGCAGACCGAGATGGACCATACGATGCTGCGGCTCAGCGACTTGGAATCCGGCAAGGGGCGAGAAGGAGTGGGAACACGAGAAACTTGGTAGCGGTACGGGGATTCGAACCCCGGTCCCGTGGCTGAGAACCACGTGTCCTGACCCCTAGACGATACCGCCGCCGTCGATCGGAGCTTCCAATGCTAGCAAAGTTTGTATCATGGAGTCCATGCTCCGTGGCCTCCTCGCGCTCATCGTCTGCGCGGCGGCGCTCGCCGCCGCCGTCTTCGTCGCCGCCGGCCGGGGCGCCCCGCCCACCCTCGTCATCGAGAAGCCGGACCGCGCCGTCGGCCAGGACGGCACGCTCGAAGTCATCGCTGGCGCGCCCGGCGCTCGCTTCGCGGAGCTGACGATCGCGGTCGAGCAGGACGGCCGTACCATGCCGCTCTTTTCCCTCGCCGCGCCGCAGGCGGCGTCGCTGGCGCAGGGCGACGCCGACCACCTGCGCATCTCCCGGCGGCTCGGCAAGGAGAGCGTGCCCGACCTTCAGGCCGGGGCCGCCCGCATCGTCGTCACCGCCAGCCGGACGTCGTTCCTCCGAACGCTGTCGAGCCGCGCGGCGAAGGACATCCAGGTCCGCCTCGAGCCTCCGCGCGTCGCGGTCGCGTCGACGCATCACTACGTCAATCACGGCGGATCGGAAGTCGTGCTCTATCGCGTCGCGCCCGCGGACGCCGCGTCGGGCGTTCGTGTGGGCGAGCTCGAGTACACGGGCTATCCGGCCGCGGGCGCCGGCGTCGCCGGCGCCGATCCCGCCCTGCGGATCGCCTGGTTTGCGCTGCTGCACGATCAGGATCTCTCGACGCCCATCGCGATCTTCGCGCGCGACGAGGCCGGCAACGAAGCCACCGTTCCCTTCGTCGACGGCGTGTTCCGCAGGCCTTTCAGGCGCAGCCGCATCGCGCTCGACGACCGTTTCTTCGAGCGCGTCGTGCCCGAGATCCTCGAGCACTCCCCGGAGCTGCGGATGGAGCGCCCGTCGGGCGACCTCCTGCCGGCCTTCCTGCGG
>Ga0326597_10001334_pt1 | contig 40406 bp, 29 predicted proteins | sample RVTome_12_FD_203789 | JGI IMG/M metagenome (GOLD analysis project Ga0326597, IMG submission 203789) | Soil microbial communities from uranium-contaminated site in the Upper Colorado River Basin, Wyoming, United States - RVT100D185 | ecosystem: Environmental > Terrestrial > Soil > Contaminated >... | reverse complement strand
CGCGCTGAGTCGCTGTTGGCGGGGGAGGCAGACCCTCCCCCGCACCGGCCGCGACGCGCGGCCTCCCCCTCCTCGCCGCCCGACCGGCGGCGCGGCGCCATTGGCGCCGGATCTACTACTTCGGAATGTGCGCGCTGCGCGCGCAAACTCCGGAGTAGTAGATCAGCGCGGGCTGAACGCCCGCAACCCAAGGGAAGGACTCGGCCCGCGCTGATCCTGTTGGCGGGGGAGGCGGACCCTCCCCCGCATCGGCCGCGACACGCGGCCTCCCCCTCCTCGCCGCCTGATGGGCGGCGCGGCGCCTCCGGCGCCAGTTGCACGCCCTTGCGAGCGAGTCGGTTCTTGAACGCCAGTCAACATCTCTGGCCCCAGAGGCTCAGGCGACCGGGGCCGACTCCCACTCCCAGGTGATCGGGATCTCGACGCGCTCGCCCAACGTCTGCGCCACGGGGCAGGTCAGGGCCGCACGCTCGAGCGCGCGGCGGGCCCTGGCGTCGAGCGCGCCCGTCATCCGCACGCGCACCACCAACCGGCCGATGCGGCGCTGCGGCTCGGTCTGCATCACCTTCTCGACCGAGAGCGTCGAGCCGGCGATGTCCCAGCCGTGGCGCTCGGCGACGATGCCCATGAGCGTCAACATGCAGGTGCCCAGCGCGGTCGCGACCAGGTCGGTCGGCGAGAAGGACTCGCCCCGGCCGCAGTTGTCGACCGGGGGGTCCGTGACGAGCTGCGTCCCGGACGGGCCGTGCGTCGCCGTGCAGCGCAGCGCGCCCTCGTAGGCGATCTTTATCTGGACCATTGACCGCGATCCTACCTTGTGCCTGCCACCTCTGGGGCAAAGGCCCCCGGCGGCGGTACATTGGGGCCATGACCGACCTGCACGAGCGCCTGGCGCTGGTCACCGGCGCCTCGGCCGGGATCGGCGCCGCCACGGCCCGCGCCCTTTCCGCGGCCGGCGCGCGCCTGATCCTCCTCGCCCGCCGGCGCGAGCGCCTCGAGGCCCTGGCGGCCGAGTGCCCGGGCGCGCGCGCGCTCGAGATCGACGTGCGCGACGCCGCCGCCGTGCGCGACGCCGTGGGCGACGAGCCGCTCGACATCGTGGTCGCCAACGCCGGCCTGGCCCTGGGCGTCGAGCCGCTGCAGGCCGGCGACCCGCAGGAGTGGAGCGCGGTGATCGACACGAACGTCAAGGGCGTCCTGAACACGCTGCGCGCCGTGCTGCCCGGCATGATCGCGCGCGGCCGCGGCGACGTCGTGACCCTGGGCAGCGTCGCCGGCCGCCAGGTCTACCCCGGCGGCGCCGTGTACTGCGCCACGAAGTTCGCCGTCCGCGCGCTGTACGAGACGATGCGCCTGGAGCTCTCGGGAAAGGGCCTGCGCCTGATCACGGTCGACCCGGCCATGGTCGAGACCGATTTCAGCAAGGTGCGCTTCCGCGGCGACGAGCGGCGCGCCGGCGAGGTCTACCGCGGCATGACGCCGCTCGGCCCCGAGGACGTGGCCGACGCGATCCTGTACGCCGTGACGCGCCCGCCGCACGTCAACGTGGGCGAGGTCGTGCTGTGGCCGACCGACCAGGCCAGCACGACCGTCGTGCACCGCCGCCCTGGACCGTCTGCTTCTCCGCCCGGACGGAAAACGCTGTAGCCCATCCCCCACCATGAGCGAGAAACGGCCGGATGGCCTGGACGACGAGATCGAAGCCGCCCTCGACGGCGTCGACCTGCAGAGCATCGGCAAGAGCGAGGACGAGCCCGACCTGGCGCCCCTGAGGCCCGCCGCGCGCGCGCCGGCTTCGCCCGCGCCTGCGCCGGGCGCTCCGGCCGGCGAGGGCCTGAAGGTCGGCACGGTCGTCGGCATCAGCGGCAAGGACGTCTTCGTCGAGCTCGGCCCGCGCATGCAGGGCGTCGCGAGCCTGGCCGAGTTCGACCAGCCCCCGCTGGCCGGCCAGAGCTTCGAGTTCAAGCTGCGCGGGCGCGACGAGGAAAACGACCTGTGGCTGCTCAGCCGGCGCGAGGCGCTCGTCCTGGCGAGCTGGCGCGAGCTCGAGGTCGGCTCGATCGTCAAGGCGCAGGTGAAGGGCCAGAACGCGGGCGGGCTCGAGCTGAAGATCGGCCCGCACGCGGCATTCATGCCCGCCTCCCAGGTCGCGATCGGGCACGTGCAGGACCTCTCGCTCTACCTGTCGCAGACCCTCGTGTGCCAGGTGCTCGAGATCGACCGTGCGCGCGAGCGGGTCGTGCTCTCGCGCCGGGCCGTGCTCGAGCGCGAGCGCGAGCAGGCGCGGGCCGAGGCGGTCGACACGCTGGCGCCCGGCGGCCTGGTGCGCGGCAAGGTGACGCGCGTCGAGAAGTACGGCGCGTTCGTGCAGATAGCCCCCGGCCTCGAGGGGCTGGTGCACGTCTCCAACCTGTCGCGCAAGCGCGTCGAGGACGCGGCCGAGGTGCTCGCGGTCGGCCAGGACGTGCAGGCCATGGTGCTCGAGATCAAGGAAGGCGGCAAGCGCATCGGGCTGGGCCTCAAGCAGCTCGAGCCCGACCCGTGGGACGACGTGGGAGAGCGCCTGCACGAGGACAGCGTGGTCGAGGGGCGCGTCGTGCGGCTGGTCGAGTTCGGCGCCTTCATCGAGATCGAGCCCGGCCTCGAGGGCCTGCTGCACGTGTCTCAGATCGGCAAGTCGCGCGTGCGCCGCCCCCAGGACAGTCTGAAGGTCGGCGAGGACCTGGCCGTGCGCGTGCTCTCGATCGAGCCGATCGAGCGCCGCATCTCGCTCTCGCGCCTGGACGCGCACGGCGCCGTGCTCGGCTCCGAGGAGGCGGCCGACCCCTCGGCCGTGGCGGACGCGCTGTCCGAGGGCGCCGCCGCGCCGCGCGGCACGAGCCTGGGCGACATCTTCCGCAAGGCGCTGGGCAAGCGGGGGTAGAGCAGGCGCCCAGCGCGGGCTGATGCCCGCAACCCAATGGGAGTCGCGTGGCCCGCGCTGTTTTCCTTCGCGGGGGAGGAGGGCCTCCCCCGATCCGGCCGCGACACGCGGCCTCCCCCTCCCCGCCGCCTGACCGGCGGCGCGGCGCCTCCGGCGCCGGATCCACCGCTCGGCAATCGAGTCGATTCTTGAACGCCGGTCGACATCTGCGGCCCTAGAGGCCCAGGGCGCGCCCAGTCGGTTCAGCGGATGTTCAAGACGCCGTCGTCGGAGGTCGAGAACAGCGTCTCGGTCGCCGCGACGTAGTTCAGGTCGAGCGCGAGCGGCGTGTTCCACGGGCGCGCGTCGCGCTCGGACACGAAGCCCAGGCCGATGGCCGCGATCCCGCGCGCGTGGGCCGGCAGGCTCTCGTCCGCCAGCATCAGCGCGATCGCCTCGATCGCGCGCGCGTCGCCGACGTAGGCCAGCGCCCAGGCGTAGAGCGCCCGCACGGACGAGCTGTCGCTGGCCTGCATGCGCTCGACGATGTGCGGCACGAGCTGCTTGTCGCCCAGGAGCGCCAGGCCGATCGCGGTCGAGCGGAAGAGCTCGGGCCGGTACACGGAATCGTCGAGCAGCGCGCGCAGCGCCTCCGTCCCGGCGCGGTGCTCCATCAGCCCGAGCGCCAGCGCGAGGTGTCCGCGCGTCGCGTCCTCGCCCAGATCGCCCACGAGCTCGACCAAGAGCGGCCCCGACTCGACGTCGCCGCGCAGGCCGAGCGCCAGCGCGTACGCGCCGAGGTCGTCCGGCGAGCGACACTCCCGCAGGGAGGCGCGCACGGCCTCCGTGGCCGCGGCCGAGAGCGAGAGCCCGCGCGCGCGCAGGCCGTGCCCCTGGACGCCGAGCGCCAGCGCGGCCCAGGGCCGCGTGCGGCTCTTGCCCTGCGCCAGCCGCTCGACGAGGGCGCTCGTGATCTCGTGCGTTCCGCGCGCCCCGTCGTCGCCGTCGGCCCCCGGCCGGGTCGAGACCCAGGCCAGGGCGATCAGGCCGAAGCCGCGCGTGACCGGGTCGCCCTCGGCCACCTCGCGCAGGAGCTCCTGCCGCGCGCGCCGGTCCATGAGCCCCTCGCCGGCGTTGGCGACCTGCCCGAGCGCGAGCACGCACCCGTGGCGCAGCTCGCGCTCCGTGCGCGAGCCGCGCGCGAGCTGTCCGAGCAGGGCCTGGACGACGACGAAGCGCGTCGAGCGCTCGCCCGAGGCGACCTCGCGTGGATCGACCTGCAGGGCCAACGCGCGCGGCACGTGCGCCCGCACCCGTGCGCGGGTGCGGCGCTCCGCGAGCCGCTCGAGCAGGAAGCGCACGAGCTCCGCGCGCGTGCCGACCAGCACCCCGCTGCCGGGGCCGCCGGGCAGCTCGTCCGCCGCGTCCGGCAGCCGCGTCAGACCGAGCGCGCTGACGCAGGCCACGCCGAGGTCGGCCGAGGACGTGTCGTCGCTCGCCAGCGCGCGCACGAGCTGGTGCGCGACGAAGCGCTGCATGTCGGCCTCCGGGCGCCGGTGGGCGAAGACCCCCAGCGCGTAGGCGGCGAAGGCGCGCGTGCGGGTCGGCACGCGCGACTGGCGGCACAGCTCGCGCCCGCGCGCCGTGTCGCCCAGGAGCGCGGCCAGATCTCCGAGCGCGCCGACGTCGCAGAGCACTCCCAACGCGAGCGTGGCGGTCTCGCTCGTCTCCTGGCTCGCGCCGAAGAGGTGCGCGCGGATCGCCTCGGCGCTGGTGCCGCCGCCCCCGCGCGCGGGCCGGGCGCCGATCTTGGCCAGCGCCATGAGGGCGCCCGAGAGCGCCTGCGGCTGGCTCTCGCGCTCGAGCGCGCGCTCGAGCGCCGGCGCGACCCGCTCGGCGAGCTGCGCCGGGCTCGGCATCAGGCTGTGCGGGGCGCGCGCCCCGGCGCCCCGGCCCAGGAAGAAGTCGTCGTCGCCGGTCTCGGTGCCGCCGCTCCAGACGGCCGCCTTCAGGTCGAGGAAGGCGTGCTGGTTGATCGTCCACCACAGCGACCAGTCCTGCGGGTCGAAGCTCGCGCCGGTCGGCGTCGAGACCCCGCCGCCGGCCACCGGCCCGGGCCCGGGGCGCCCCGGGGCGCCCGGCACGGCCGGCCCGCCGCCGCGCGGGGAGGTGGGCGGCGCGGGAGCCGACGGCCCGGGAGCGCCGGGTCCCGCAGGCCCGGGGCTGGAGGGTCCCGCTCCCGGGACCGTGTCGCCCGGACCTCCGTTGGAGCCGCCCGCGCCTCCGCTTCCGCCGGCGCCTCCGGCGCCTCCTCCGCCTGCCCCGCCGCCTCCGCCGCCATCGCCGCCCGGACTCGGGAACGTGCCGCCGTGCCCCCACGCGACGGCCCCCGTCACCAGCGCGAGCGTGAGAACCAGCGCGGATCGCGCGCTATCGCGAATCATGACCTCCCCCTTTGGGCTGTGGGCTGCGGGGATCGTGCAGGGAGCGCCGGCTCCCGCCGGACATACCCCGGCGGCCGCGCCGGGTTACCTCCCCACCGGCACGACTATGACGAGGCGGACCCGGGATTGCGACCCTCCTGAACGGGACGGTCCTCGGCGGCGCGAGCGCGGCCTTGATCCTGACCGGGCTCGGAGCCCGGGGGCTGGGCTGGATCGGCCCACGGGTCACCCACACGAAACCCGGAAGCGCCTGGGGAGGGTCGAGCCTACTCCTCGAGCGGCGGCAGCATCAGGATCAGCTCGAAGGCGGCGTGGTCGTGGATGCGCGCGCTGGCGCGCCCGACGAGCAGCGGGTCGCCTTCGCCGTAGACCAGGGCCGGGCGCACGTCGGCGCGCACGCCCTGGCAGCCGTCGAAGGCGATGTGCGCGTCCGCCAGCGACAGGTCGCGCAGGGCCGCGTCGGCCGCGCCGCCGATGAAGCTGCCGACCTCCAGCAGGGCGTCCTTGGTGGTCTCGTCCAAGTCCGTCGCCAGCCGCCGGCCCTCGACGCTCTCGTCGGGGATCATCAGCAGGTAGCAGGCCAGGCTGATCGCGTCGGCCAGCGGCACGAGCAGGCAGCCGTAGCGCGTCTCGCCCCCGCGCTCGAGCGCCAGGCGGAAGGAGACGTGCACCTCGTCGCGGCCGGCGGGCCGCTCGCTCGCGCGCTCGGCCGTGACCGACTCGAGCACGAAGCCGCGGTCGGCGATCATCGACAGGTCGGCGGCGACGCGCTGCAGGATCTCCTCGCAGCACTGGGTGTCGCGCTCGCTGCAGGTCGTGGTCATCGCTAGGACGTTGGAGGGCGATCGGAAGGGCCCCGAAAGGCGTCTCCCTTCATCGGCCGGGCGTCCCCCGCCGTCTTGAGCGGGATGGCGGAAAGGCCCGGTACCTCCTAGTAGCTCTCCTCCGCCGAGGGGAACTCGCCCGCCTTGACGTCGCTCAGGTAGTGCTCGAAGGCGGCCTTCATGTCGGCGCCCAGGCTGGCGTAGCGGCGCACGAAGCGCGGCTGGAAGCGCGTGTAGAGGCCGAGCATGTCGTGGCTGACCAGGATCTGGCCGTCGCAGCCGGCGCCGGCGCCGATGCCGATCACGGGCACCGTCAGGCGCTGCGATACCTCGCGCGCCAGGCTGGCCGGGATCTTCTCGAGCACGAGCGCGAACACGCCGGCGTCCTGCAGCGCGAGCGAGTCGCGCCGGATCTCGTCCGCCTCCTCGTCGGTCGTGGCGCGCACCTGGTACGAGCCGAACTTGTGGATCGACTGCGGCGTCAGGCCCAGGTGCCCCATGACCGGGATGCCGACCTCGACCAGGCGCCGCGCGGTCGGGCAGATGACCTCGCCGCCCTCGAGCTTGACCGCCTCGACGCGCGACTCCTTCACCATGCGCCCGGCATTGCGCAGCGCCTCGTCCGCGTTGACCTGGAACGACATGAAGGGCAGGTCGCCGACCACGAGCGCGCGCTCGACGCTGCGCGACACCAGGCCGGCGTGGTAGAGCATGTGCTCCATCGTCACCGTGACCGTCGTGTCGCCGCCCTGCACGACCATCGCCACCGAGTCGCCCACCAGGACCAGGTCGATGCCGGCCTGGTCGAGCAGCTCGGCCATCAACGAGTCGTAGGCCGTCAAGGCCGAGATGCGCACGCCCTCCTGCTTCATGCGCAGCAGCGTGTGCGTCGTCACCTTGCGCTTGCCGGGCGGGGCGGGCTCGGTGCTCATGATGCGCACCAATCTACCCCCGCCGCCCGCGACGACGCCAGCCCGTCGGACAGGGCGGCGCGTCAAGCCCGCGCTCCGACACCCAGGGCCAGGAGCGCGCGGGCGCTCTTGGCGCCGTCCAGCGCCGCGCTCACGATGCCGCCCGCGTAGCCGGCGCCCTCGCCCGCGGGGTAGAGGTTCGCGAAGCCGGGCGCGCGGCGCGTGTCGCGCGCGCGCGGGATGCAGAGCGGCGTCGAGCTGCGCGACTCGAGGCCGACCAGCAGCCCGCGCTCGCCCGCGAAACCGGGGATGGCGCGCTCGAAACGCTCGAAGGCGCGCGCCAGCGCGCGCCGCACCGCGTCCGGCAGCAGCAGATCGAGCCGCGCCGCGCGCGTGCCGAAGACGTAGCTGGTGGGGCCGATCTCGCCGCCGCTCTCGCGCCCCGCCACGAAGTCCGCCACGCGCTGGGCGGGAGCCGTGTAGTCCGCCCCGCCGGCCTGGAAGAAGCGCGCCTCGAGCTCGCGCTGCAGCTCGACCCCGGCGAAGGGCCCCGGGCCGAAGTCCTGCGGCCGCAGGGTCGTCACCACGGCGGCGTTGGCGTAGGGCGAGGAGTGGGTCGAGTTGCTCATGCCGTTCGTGCACAAGAGCCCCGGCTCGTTGACGCTGGCGACAATGCGCCCGCCCGGGCACATGCAGAAGCTGTGCGCCGCCGGCGCCCCGTCGCCGGCCTTGCACACCAGGTTGTAGCTCGCGGCGCCGAGCGCGCGCAGCTCCGGCACGGCCCCGAAGCGCGCGGCATCGACGAGCTCCTGGGGGTGCTCGACGCGCAGTCCGAGCTGGAAGGCGCGCGCCTCGAAGGCCAGGCCCTGCGCGGAGAGCGCGCGCCAGGTGTCGCGCGCGCTGTGGCCCACGGCCAGCACCAGCGCGTCGCACGGGATCTCTCCCGCCGACGTGCGCACCGCGCGCACGAGCCCTCCCTCGCACAGCAGCGCCTCGAGGCGCGTGTCCCAGGCGAAGCGCACGCCGGCCGCCTCGAGCCGCGCGCGCAGGCGCGGCAGCAGGCGGTGCAGGCGGTCGGTTCCGACGTGCGCGCGGCTGTCGTAGAGGATCTCGGGCCGCGCCCCCGCGGCCACGAGCTGCTCGAGGATCGGCACCTCCAGCGGGTCGTCGACGCGCGTGTACAGCTTGCCGTCGGAGTAGGTGCCCGCGCCGCCCTCGCCGAACAGCAGGTTCGACTCGGGGTCCGGCCGGCGCGTGCGGTGGAAGCGGGCCAGGGCCTTCGAGCGCCGATCGAGGCGCGCGCCGCGCTCGATCAGCGTGACCTCCAGGCCGGCCAGGGCCAGCGGCAGCGCGGCGAAGAGGCCGGCCGGCCCCGAGCCGACGACCACCGCGCGAGCCGCGCGCGAGCCGCGCAGCGAGGCGTGCACCTCGTGCGGCACGAGCCGGGCCGGCTCGGGCGCGCGCGCGACCTCGCCCGAGCGCAGCGCGCGCGCGAGCCGATCGCTCCTTCGTCCACTGGCGAGCATCAGGTCGGCCGTCACCACGTAGCGCGGCGCGCGCCCGCGCCGCCGCCCTCGCACGTCGAGCGATTTCCTGGAGAGACGGAAGCCGCGCAGCTCCTCCTGCGCGACGCCCAGCCGGGCGCAAGCGCGTGCGCGCAGCGCCTGCTCGGGCTCGCCCAGGGCCAGATCGAGGTCGAAGACGCGCCAGGTGACCGTCTCGGGCTGCATCGCGGCAGATCGTAGTCCACGCGCGGCGTATCATCGCTGCGCCGTGTCCCAGCTCTTCGACGACGTCCACGGCGCCCGGCGGCGGGACGCGATCCCCGGCGCGCTCTCCGTGCTCCCGTGCGACGCCGGGCAGGAGGGGGCGCGGCTCCCGCGCCCCGGCGACGCGGCGGCGCGCCGGCGGGTGGAGCTCTCGCGTCACGGAACGTGGCACGGCACCTGGGTCGAGCTCGAGGCGCCGGAAGGGGGCGACGGGAGTCTCTCCGCGCTGCGCGAGCGCTGGCGCGCGGGGCGGCCGATCGTGCTGCGCGGCGCGGCGCGCGAGGAGCTCGACGAGCTGCGCCCGCGGATCGCCGCCGCCTTCGACCTGTACGAGACCCTGTCCTCGCCCGGGGCGCTGCGCGCCTGGCTGCGAACACGCGCGGCGGATCTGCCCCCGGGCTTCTCGATCCAGGGCCGCCGGGCGCGCCCGGCCGACCCGCGGCGCGACATCGAGAAGGTGCGCCTCTCCTGGCAGGGCGCCGGCCGGCGCGGCGTGCGCGACCTGTGGCTGCAAAGCGGCGCGCTCTCCGCCCACCCCGAGGATCCTTCGCTCAGGCTGCGGCTCTCCTGGGGCCACGAGGGCGGCGAGGGCGGCGGCGACTCGTTGCGGCCGGCGCTCCTGGCCGAGCTGTGGGACGCGCTCTTGCCCGAGTCGCGCGCGGCCAGCGCCAATCCGGCGGTGGTCGGCGCGGCCGAGGCGCTGTGCGGCGAGGAGCTCTTCTGCACGCAGCCGAGCGCCTGCTGGAGCGCGCCCGAGGGCGGCGCGCCGTTCCGTCAGGACTTCCTCGCGGCGCCGCTCGACGGGAGCCGGCACTGCGCGTGCTGGGTCCAGCTCGCGGGCCGCACGGCCTGGCTGGCGCTCTCGCTCGAGGACCTCGCCGCGCGCGTCAGGGAGCTGGCCGCGCTGCTGCGAGACGGCGGCCTGCCGCGGCTTCGCGCCGAGCTGTTCCCGCGCGAGGGCGAGTTCCGCCGCTTCCTCGCCCGCGCGGCCGACGCCGACGCGCTGCTGTGCGAGCTGGCCCTGCCCGGCCGCGGCTCGCTCGGCCGGCTGGTGGACCGCGGCCCCGAGCTCACCGCCTTCCTGGCCGGTGCCGGACACGCCGCGCTCCTGGACGCCGGCGACGCGCTCCTGCTCCCCGACCACGGCCGCCGCCGCAGGGCCGTGGCCTCGCTCTTCTGCGCCTCGGACCTGGCGGCCTACGCCTTGTCGATGGAGCTCCGCGCGGCGCGGCCGGCGCCGCCACCACCGCCCGAACCGGAGGCCGGCGCGAGCGCGCGCCCGGACCGCGAAGAGATCCGGCGCCTGCGGCGCGCGAGCCCGCGCCGGCGGCGCCCCGCGCGCTGAGGCCGCGCCGGCCAGTTGGTATAAGGGCGGGCCGCGACCACCGCCCACCATGGACCCGCACCCCCCCGCCGAACTCCCGCGGCTCCCCTGGATCGACCTGGATCCGGTGCGCATCGCGCCCGCGCTGCGCGACCTCGGGCTCGACCCGGCGCGGGTCGCCACGCGCGGCGCGCGGGCCCAGGATGGCGCCCCGGCGCTCCTGCTCGCGCTCGACGCGGGCGCGCGCCCCGAGGTCCCCGCGATCGAGGCGCTGGCGGAATGGGCTCGGGCGGCAAGCCACGGGACCGGGGCGCTGCTCCTCTTCCTGGGCGGGCAGCGCAGCGAGCGCGAGCTGGCGGCCGTGCGCAACGCGCTGTGGCCGCGCTTCCACCTCGCCGCCCTGGTCGAGCACTCGAGCGCGGGCACGGTGCGGCGCACGTTCTCCGAGCGCGCGGTGGTCGCGAGCGCGCCGGAGGCGGCCGCCGGCGCGCTCCGGGGCACGCTGCTCGTCGCGCGCCCGCGCGAGATCGTGCTGGCGCCCGAGTTCACGGTCGACAAGTTCGACCAGACCGCCGCCGGCTGGAACGGCACGCCCGGCAGCCCCGGTTATCCCCATTACCGTTGGATGCGCCGCCACGTCGGGCTGTTCGCGCGCGTGGCGCCGGGCGCGCGCGTGCTCGATTTCGGCTGCGGCGCCGGATGGGTCGGGATCGAGGCGGCCGTGCACTTCGCCGCGGCCGAGCTGTGCGCCTTCGACCCCAGCCCGGCGATGGTGACGATCGCCCGGCGCAACGCCGCCGCGGCCGGCGTGGCGCGCTTCAGGGCGCGCACGGGCTTCGGCGAGCGGCCGCCCTTCCCGGCCGCGGGCCAGGCGCCCTTCGATCTCGTGCTCAGCTCGGGCGTCATCAGCTTCGCGGCCGATCCGCGCGCGTGGCTCGACGGACTGTGCGCGACGGTCGCGCCGGGCGGCCAGCTCGTGATCGGCGACGTCCACCGCGGGTCGCGCGGCTTCCGGCGCCGGCGGCGCGAGCGGCCGCTCCTGCCGGTGCGGGAGATGAACGCCCTCACCCGCGACGAGGTGCGCGCCGAGCTCGAGCGGCGCGGCTTCGAGCACGGAGCCTCGGCCGCCTACCAGCTCACGCGCCCGATGCCCGAGGTCATGCACCTGAACGAGACGCGGCTGGCGGGCGCGCTCACCTGGCCGCTGTTGTGGGCCAATCGCGCGCTGGCGGCGCTCGACGGCGCCCTCGGCTCCCCCGCGCAGGACCAGTTCGACAGCTGGGTCATGCGCTTGCGGCGCCGCGACGGGTGACGGCCGAGGCGGCCCGCGCCGTCAGGCCCAGGCGCCACGGCCGAAATCGATCAGGCGCGCCAGCACGTCGCGTAGCTCGTGGCGCTCGACGATGCGGTCGATCTGACCCTTCTGCATCAGGAACTCGGCGCGCTGGAAGCCGGGCGGGAGCTCCTGCTTGATGGTGGTCGCGATCACGCGCGGGCCGGCGAAGCCGATCAGGGCCCCGGGCTCGGCCAGGGTCACGTCGCACACCGTGGCGAAGGAGGCAGTCACGCCGCCGGTGGTCGGGTTGGTCAAGACGCAGATCGAGAACCCGCCGCTCTCGTTCAGCGCGTCGAGGGCCGAGCAGGTCTTGGCCATCTGCATCAGCGAGAGCATGCCCTCGTGCATGCGCGCGCCGCCGGAGCTGGTGAAGATCACCAGCGGCAGCCGGCGCACGCGCGCCATCTCCGTCGCCAGGGCGATCTTCTCCCCGACGACCTCGCCCATCGAGCCGCCCAGGAACTTGAAGTCGAGCACTGCCAGCACGATCGCTCGGCCCTGGATCGCGCCGGTGCCGCACAGCAGGGCCTCGTTCTGCCCGGTGCGCTCGGTGGTCTGACGGATCTTCTCGCCGTAGGAGACCTTGTCGGTGAACGACAGCCGGTCCATCGTCTTCAGCTCGGCGAAGTGCTCCTCCCAGGTGCCCTCGTCGAGCACCATGCGGATGCGCTCGGGACCCGGGACGGTGAAGTGGAAGCCGCACGACGGGCACACCATGCCCTTGCCCTCGAGGTCCTTGCGGTAGATCGTCGAGCCGCAGGCTTCGCACTTCAGCCACAGCCCGCCGGGCATGTCCTTCTTCTTCCAGCGCAGGCGCGGGCGCTTGACCTCCTCCGGCGCGGGCGCCTTCCTCTCCGGCTTCTGGCGGGCCTTCTCGTCGGCCTTCTCGTCGGCCCTGTCCCGCGCCTTCTCGCGCGGCCGCTCCTGCGACTCGCCGCCGGGCCGCTCCTCGCGCGCGCCGCCGGGCCTGGGATCCTCCGCGCTCACGTCGATCTTCCCCGTCTCCTGGCCGGCCCCGCCGGACCTCTCGGCCTGGCTGTCTTCGTCCTTTTCGGATCGCGACTCCACCCTTTTCGCCCCCCCCGCCAGCCTCTCAGAGAGCGAGCAAGAATTGCTCGCGAACGGGCGCCAACGCCGCCAGGCGTTGGGCCAAACGGCATCTGAGAGGCTGTATCATCGATTTCTGCTCAGCCTCTCAGCGGACATGGCTCTCCTCCGCGCGCGCCTTGCGCGCCGCCGTGCGCCAGGCGGCGATCGTGGCCTCGACGTCCTCGGCCCCGAACAGCGCCGAGCCCGAGACGAGCACGTTCGCCCCCGCCGCGGCGCACAGCGGCAGGGTGGCGGAGTCCAGACCGCCGTCCATCTCGACGTGGCCCGCGTAGCCGCGCTCGCGCAGCCAGCGCACCTTGTCGAGCACGCCCGCCATGAAGGCCTGCCCGCCGAAGCCGGGGAAGACGCTCATCACGAGAACCAGGTCGACCAGGTCGAGGAGATCGGCGACGCGTTCGATCGGCTGGTCGGGGTTGAGCGCGACGCCGACCTGCGCCACGCCCTCGTCGCGGAAGGCGCGCACGACCGCGCGCGCCGCGGCCGCCGTGCCGGCGGCCTCGACGTGGAACGTCAGCACGTGGGCGCCGGCGCGCGCGAAGGGCGCGGCGTACGCCAGCGGGTCGCTGATCATCAGGTGCACGTCGAGCGGCAGCCGCGCGACGGCGTGGATGCGGTCCACGACCGGCGGACCGAGGGTCAGATTGGGCACGAAGTGCCCGTCCATGACGTCGACGTGCAGCCAGTCCGCGCCGGCGCGCTCGACTTTCAGGACCTCGCCGCGGATGTCGGCGAAGTCGCAGGAGAGCAGCGAGGGCGCGATCAGGATCGGGGGCTCGTCCACGTCGGTCGCGCGCATGTCCGGGTTGTACCGGCTCGCGCGCGCGGGGGCCATGATACGGCTCGGATCCCCCCGCTCGCTATCCCGCCACGGTCCCCAAGGCCGCGATGCCCGGCAGCTCCCTGCCCTCCAACAGCTCGAGCGACGCGCCCCCGCCGGTGGAGACGTGGTCGATGCGCTCCGTCAGGCCGAAGAGCCCGAGCGCGGCGACCGAGTCACCGCCGCCGACGACGGTGTATCCGGCGCACTCCGCCACGGCGCGCCCGACCGCTTCGGTGCCGGCGCGGAAGGCCTCCATCTCGAACACGCCCATCGGCCCGTTCCAGATCAGCGTGCGCGCCGGCGCGATCCCGGCCGCGAAGCGCTCGCGCGTGAGAGGGCCGATGTCGAGGGCTATCCAGCCGTCGGGCACGTCACCTGCGACGACCCGCGACGGGGCGTCGGCGGCGAAGCGTTCGGCGACGACGTGGTCGCCGGGCAGCAGCAGGCCGACGCCGAGCCGTTCGGCCTTCGCCAGGCAGGCGCGCACGAGCTCGAGCTGCTCGTCCTGGACCAGCGAGTCGCCGATGCTCACGCCCTGCGCCTTCAGGAAGGTGTACGCCATCCCGCCGCCGACCAGGATCGACGAGACGCGCTCGAGCAGGTTCTCGATCACCGACAGCTTGTCCGAGACCTTCGCTCCGCCGAGGATCGCGACGAAGGGCCGCTCCGGGTCGCGCAGCACGCGCCCGAAGGCCGCCAGCTCGCGCCGCAGCAGGAGTCCGGCTGCGGACGGCAGGTGCCGCGCGATGCCGGCCACCGAGGCGTGCGCGCGGTGGCAGGTTCCGAAGGCGTCGTTCACAAACACGTCGCCGAGCCGCGCGAAGGCCTGCGCCAGCTCGGGCTCGCCGGCCGTCTCGCCCGGGTGGAAGCGCACGTTCTCGAGCAGCACGGTCGCGCCCTCGGGCGCCGCGGCGATCGCGGCGCGCACCGACTCGCCGCAGCTCCGGTCGAGCCCGAGCACCGGCGTCCCGAGCAGCTCCGCCAGCCGAGCCGCCACGGGGGCCAGCCGCAGCTCGTCCCGCACCTCGCCCTTCGGCCGCCCGAGGTGGCTGAGCAGGATCGGCCGGCCGCCGGCCGCCAGCACGTGGCGGATGGTCGGCAGCGCGGCGCGGATGCGCGTGTCGTCCGTGATGCGCCCGCCGGCGTCGAGCGGCACGTTGAAGTCGACCCGCACCAGGACACGCTCACCCGTGAGCTCGAGCGAGTCGAGGCCGGGCACGTCGAGCTTCATGCTACAGCGCGTGGCTCTTCAGCATCAGGTCGACGACTCGGCACGAGTAGCCCCACTCGTTGTCGTACCAGCTGACGACCTTCACCAGGCGGCCCTGCATGACCATGGTCGAGAGCGAGTCGAAGATCGAGCTGTGCGGGTTGCCGATGATGTCGCGCGACACGATCGGGTCGGCGCAGTACTCGAGGATGCCGCGCAGCGACTCGCTGGCCGCGGTCTGGAAGGCGCCGTTGATCGCATCGACGGTCGCCTCGGTCGCGAGCTGGGCCACGAGATCCACGACCGAGCCGTCGGAGACCGGCACGCGCATCGCGAAGCCGTCGAGCTTGCCCCGCAGCCGCGGCAGGATCTTTCCCACGGCGCGCGCCGCCCCGGTCGTGGTCGGGATGATGTTCTCGGCCGCGGCCCGCGCCCGGCGCAGGTCCTTGTGGGGCAGGTCGAGGATGGCCTGGTCGTTCGTGTAGGCGTGCACGGTCGTCATCAGCCCGTGCTCGAGCCCGAAGCTGGCGTCCAGCACCTTGGCCAGCGGCGCCAGGCAGTTCGTGGTGCAGGAGGCGTTCGAGACGATGCGGTCGGTGGCCTTCAGCGTCTCGTCGTTCACGCCCATGACGATCATCGCGTCGATCTCGTCCTTGGGAGGCACGGTCAGGACGACCTTCTTCGCGCCGGCGTCGATGTGCTTCTGGCAGTCCGCTCGGGAGCGGAAGATGCCGGTGGACTCGACCACGAAGTCGATGCCGTTGTCGCCGTGCGGGAGGCTCCTCGGGTCGCGCTCGGCGCTGACCACGATCGAGGCGCCGTTCACCTCGAGGCGACCCTCGGCCGCCTTCACGGATCCGCGGAAGCGCCCGTGCACCGAGTCGTACTTCAAGAGGTGCGCCAGGGTGGCGGGATCGGTCAGGTCGTTGATGGCCACGACCTCGGCCTCGGGCACGTCCTGGAGCACGCGGAAGACGTTGCGGCCGATGCGGCCGAACCCGTTGATGGCGATGCGCATGGGAGGGAGGCCTCGCGGGTGGGGATCTGCGGTGGCGGGAGCTGACGGCCGAAGACGTCCGAGCGCCGGTCCCGGGTGCCCGGGCGAGCGCGGGACCCCTGAGCGGGCCGCCGCCGGGGGTGCCGGAGCGCACTTCCGGCCGGAAGAGGGACGCGGCTCCCGGCGCGGAGGGGTTTCCGGCGATTCGGGCCGAGAGGCTAACCTGGGCGGCCGATGGGTTCAACGGCGCGCGCCCGCGGCGCAGCCCTGAACCGGTCCAATCCGCCGGGCGGGAGCGCCCCGGCGCACTCGCGCAACCGCCCCATTCCGGCCGTGACACCCGACCGCCCTTCCAGCGTGCCTCAGAAGAGCGCAGAGCAGCGCGCCAGCGCGGCCTGGGATCGGGGCGCGCGCTGGGCGCGCCTCGCCCGGCGCGTCGGGCTCGAGCCCGAGGATCCGCTCCTGATCGCCCTCTCGGGCGGGGCCGACAGCGTTCTGCTCCTGCACCTGGCGAGCTCCGCCCGGCCGCGCCCGCCGCTCTACGCCGTGCACGTCGAGCACGAGCTGCGCGGCGCCGAGAGCCGCGCCGAGGCCGAGTTCTGCGCGCACCTGTGCGCCCGGCTGGGAGTGCCCTTCGTGCGACGGCGCGTGTCGCTCGATCCTCGCGCGGGAGACCTCGAGGCCCGCGCGCGGCGCGCGCGCTACGGGGCCCTCGCCGCCGAGGCGCGCCGCCTGGGCCTGGACACGATCGCCACCGGCCACCACGCCGACGACGCGCTCGAGACGCTGGTGATGCGCTGGCTGCGCGGCACGGAGCTGTTCGGGCTGGCCGGGCTCAAGGCGCGCGCACGGGTGGCCGGCGTGACGGTCGTGCGGCCCCTGATCGACATGCGCCGCGAGGAGGTGCGCGAGGAGCTCTGCGCCGGGGGCCTGGCATGGCGCGAGGATTCGTCCAACCGCGACCTGCGCTTCACGCGCAACCGGGTGCGCCACCAGCTCCTGCCGGGGCTGCGCGCGGCCTGCGGCGCCGATGCGATCGAGAACCTGCGCGCCTTCGGCCGCGCGGTCGAGACGCTCGAGCAGCGGCTCGCGGCAGCCACGGCGCACGTCTCCTGGCGAGCGCCGGCCCACGCCGCGGCGCGCCGCAGCGCGCGCGAGGCGCACCTCGGCGGGACCCTGTCGCGCGCCGAGCTCATGCGCGTCGTGCCGGCGCTGCGCAGGCGGGTGCTGTGGCGGCTGTTGAGCGAGGGCAGCGGGCGCTCCCCCTCGCGCGCGCTGCTCGAGCACGTGCTGTCCGACCTGCAGGCCGGACGCTGCGCGCGCCACCACCTGCCCGGGAGCTGGGTGCTGCAGCTGCGCTCCGACCTCCTGCACCTCTCGCCCCCGGCCGCCGCCCTCGCGCCAGCCCTCCCCCTTCCGCTGCCGGCCCCCCACCCGGCGCTCTCCTGTCTCTACGACTCCGACCCCGCCCCCGGTCAGGCCGGCGTGCCGCTCGCCGTGCCGGGACTCGTCGACCTGCCGGACGGGCGCGCCGTGGGCGCCGAGTGGACGCGGCCGCCGCGCGGAACGGACGTGCCGCGCTCGCCGGCGCTGGTCGAGCTCGAGGCGCACGCGGCCGACGAGCGGCTCGCGCTGCGCTGGCCGCGGCCCGGCGACCGCTTTCACGGGCTGGGGGCGCCGGGCACGCGGCCGCTGGCGCGCTTCCTGGCCGATGCCGGCGTGCCGCGCGAGGAGCGCGCGCGCGTTCCGCTCGTGTTCTCCGGCGACGAGCTCGTATGGGTGGCCGGAATGCGGCCGTGCGAATCGAGACGCGTGCGGCCGAGCACCGAGCTGCGGCTGCGACTCACGCTGCACAACGCGGCCGAGGTCCCGCGCGCGTCGGCCGAGATCCGCGGGCCGCTCGGCGAGAGCGGCGCCACGGCCGGCTCCACGAGCCGCCGGCGGTGACTTCGAGCCGGGTCGCGGGTAGTCTGGGCCGGCCGGTCGCTCGGGAATGCCCGCTCCGCCCTACACTGTCCCCGTGGCCCGCACCACCCTCGAATCGAACCTGCGCCGCCTGCGCGCGGCGCTGGAGCGCGCCTGCGTGTCCGCCGGGCGCCAACCGGGAGCGGTCGATCTGCTGGCGGTGACGAAGTCGGTCGGCGCCGAGCGCGCCCTCGAGCTGGCGCGCCTGGGCCAACGCGACCTGGGCGAGAGCCGCTGCGAGGGGCTGATGGAGAAGAGCGGGCGCTTCGCGCGCGAGGGCGAGCGGGCGCGCTGGCACTTCATCGGCCACCTGCAGCGCAACAAGGCGCGGCGCGTCGTGCGCGCGGCCGACGTGATCCACTCGCTGGACACGCAGCACCTGATCGAGACCCTCGAGCGGGTCGCGCGCGAAGAGGGGCGGCGGCCGCAGGTCTACCTGGAGGTCCAGCTCTGCGGCGGGGAGGGCCGGCACGGCTTCGCGCCGTCCGCCGTCCGGGATGCGGTGCTCGCGGCGGGCGCCGCCGCGCACCTGGAGCTGGTCGGCCTCATGACGATGGCCCCGCCCCCGCTGCCGGGCCGCGACCCCGGCCCGGCGGCGCGGGCCTGCTTCGAGGAGCTGGCGCGCATCGCGCGCGAGATCGTGGCCGATCCCGGCTTGCGCGCGGGTTTCGCCGGCGGCCGCGCGCGCCTCTCGATGGGCATGAGCGGCGACTTCCGGCAGGCGATCGCGGCCGGCAGCGACTGCGTGCGCGTCGGCAGCGCGCTGTTCGAGTCGCTCCCGGAAGGCGCGTCGGAGGTCGGACGATGAGCGCGCGCAAGAGCGCCCGGCTCGTGCTCGAGATCCTCGGCGACGAGCGCGCCCCGGCCGAGCTGCCGGGCTCGGGCAAGCTGGTGCTGGGCAGCTCCGCCGCCCGGGCCGACCTCACGCTCGAGGGCCAGGGCGTGGACGAGGTGCACTGCGCCATCGGGCGCACCAAGGCCGGCGGCTGGGCCCTGAAGGACCTCGGCTCGCAGTACGGCACGATCGTCAACGGCGAACGCGTGACGAGCGCGCGGCTGCGAGCGGGCGACCAGATCACGATCGGCTCGCGCCGCCTGCGAGTCGTCGATCCCGGCGCGCCGCCGAGCCCGGCGGCCGTCGCCGCGGCCCCGGCCCCCCCGGCCGCTGCGCGGCCCGCCGAGCCGGCCGCGGACGACTCCGGAAAGGTGCCGGCAGTGCTGGGGGGCACGGCCTACCGCGGGCGCCTGCCCGAGATCCCCGGCTACCGCTTCGAGAAACGCCTCGGGCGCGGCGCGATGGGCGACGTGTTCCTGGCGCTGCAGGAGAGCCTCGACCGCCGGGTGGCGATCAAGGTGCTGCCGTCGCGACTGGCGGCCGAAGCGGGCTTCGTGCGCCGTTTCCAGGCCGAGGCCCGCGCGGCGGCGGCGCTGCACCACCAGAACGTGGTGACGGTGCACGACGTCGGCGAGTCGGACGGCCTGCACTTCCTGTCGATGGAGTACATGGATCGCGGCTCGCTCGAGGAGCGAGTGCTGAACGAGGGCCCGCTGCACTGGCGCCAGGTGCTCGACATCCTGCACGACGCCGCCAGCGGGCTCGTGTACGCCGAGTCGCGCGGCATCGTGCACCGCGACATCAAGCCCGCCAACCTGATGCAGAACCACGCCGGCGCGACCAAGATCGCCGACCTGGGGCTGGCGACGCACATCGAGGAGCAGGTCGCGGCCGAGAACGGCGGCGGGGAACGGCGCATCGTCGGCACGCCGCACTTCATCTCGCCCGAGCAGGTGCGCGGCGGAAGCGCCGACTGCCGCTCGGATCTGTACTCGCTCGGCGCCACGGCCTACCGCCTGCTCAGCGGCCACACGCCCTTCGAGGGCGCGAGCACGCGCGAGATCCTGCGCGCCAAGATGCTCGAGGACCCGCGTCCGATCCGCGACCTCGCGCCCGACCTGCCGCCCGGCGTCGAGGCGATCGTGGCGCGCCTGATGGAGCGCGAGCCCGACCGCCGCTACCCCACCGCCTCGGCGCTGCTGGCCGACGTGGACCGCGAGCGCGCCGGCGCGCGCGGGACGGCGGAGCTTCCCGCCGGGACCCCCAGAGCGAGCGCCGGGCGGCCGCTCAAGGCCGCCGTGGGCCTCGTCGTCCTGGCCGTGGGGGCGATCGCGGCCGTCAAGCTCTTGGGCGGGACCGACGGCGCGGCGGTGCCGGGGCCCGCCGGCGGCCAGCCCGAGGCCGGCGCGGCCGGTCGACCGGGAGCCGCCGGCGCGGGCGGCGCGTCTGATCCGAGCGGGGGCCAGGACCCCGGCGGACCGCATGGAGCGGGCCCGCCCAGAGACGACGACGCGCAGGAGAAGCTGTTCGAGACCCGGGCCCAGCTGGCCTACGAGCGCCTGCGGCAGAACGCGCTCGCGCCCGAGGAGCGCGCCGCCCGGCTGCGCGAGCTCGCGCGAGAGTTCGATGGGACCGACGCCGCGGCGCGCGCGCTCGTGGATGCGGACGGAATCGACGAGGAGCTGCGCGCGAGCGAGCGCGAGGAGCGCCAGCGCACCGCATTGGTCGGCGGGATGACGGCCGCGTTGCGCGCCGCGGCCGGTCTCGACACGCGACCGATCCGACCCGGCGACTCGTTGCGGCGCATGCTGGCGGTCGAGGGACAGGAGGCGCTCGCGGACGACGACGCTTTCCGCGCCGCGCGCGCGCAGATCGAGAACGAGGTCGTCGCGTTGGCGCTGGCGCAGATCGACGCGAGCCTGCGGGCCGCCGACGAAGCCGGGCTGGCCGGCGACTTCGCGCGCATGCGCGAGATCCTGGTCGACGTGAACGGCCGCACCGACATGCCGGAGCTGGCGCCGGAACGCACGCCCGCGGGCGCTGAGCGCCTGCTCGAGATCCGCGCGACGGTGCGCGCGCGGCTCGACGCCCTCGACGGCGAGAAGAGCCGCTTCTACCAGGAGCGTTCGATCAAGGACGCCCTGGACCTGGCGCGCGGACTGGGCGGCCCTTCCGGCCTGGAGGCCGAGCTCCTGCGGCTCGATCTGGCCGCCGCCAAGGCGCGACTCGACCAGCAGGGTGACTCGCTCGCGGTCGAGGCCAACAGGGCCTGGGCGCGCGCACTGGCCGCCGAGGTCGAGCTCGCCGCCGGAGCGCTGGAGTTCATCGCCGCTGAGTATCCGAACTGGCGCCGCACCTACGTGTCCGACCCGCGCGCACGTCACGGAGCGACCCGCGTCGCGCGCGCGGCGAGCTCGCAGGGACTGCTGCTCGAGGTCGACGGCGGCGCGACGGAGACGGTCCCGTGGGCCGCCTTCGGGGGCAACACGCGCGCGCTCGACTTCCTGTTCAACGAGCGTCTGCCGCGCCAGTACTCGCGCGAGGAGAGCAGGGCCATCGCGGCGCTCATGAAGCTCACCGCCGTGGTCGACGCCGTCTCCCAGGCGGCGGAGATGCTCGCGCCCGGCAGCGCGGCGGCATTCACGGTGCGCGAGGCGGACGAGCTGAAGGAGACGCTCGCGCTCGCCGGCGCCTGGGCCGGCCGCGCGGAGCTCGGACCGGAGCTCGCGCCCGAGATGGAGGCCGGGGCGCTCCTGGCCGAGACCCTGCGGCAGGCCAGCCAGGGGTCGTGGTCGCGGGCCTTCACGGGCCTCGAGCGACTGCTCACGGAGCGGCGCGACACGCTGCTGGTGCGCTTGCTGTCGGACGGACGGGGGGCGTGGCCGGGCAAGAGCGAAAGCAGCGGCGAGAACGGCGAGGATGGGAACGGGGGCGACGACGGCGACGAGGCCGGTGGACGATAGGCTCCCGCTGCGACCCCGCTGGCCAACCGACATGAGCGCGAACGGACTCGACGACGCGATCTACGCCGCATCGAAGGAGCTGCGCGGGCGCGGAGCGCCCGAGCCCGACGTGCTGTTCCTGATGGCGACCGGGGTCGATCTCCTGGGGACGAGCTACGAGGTCACGTGGCGCCTGCCGCTCGAGTCGGTCGCGGGAGCCCCGCGCTGCTGGCGCGGGCTGACGCTGCTGGCGGCCGAGACGCGCACGACCTGCTTCTGGTTCCTCGAGGACGCGCCGGGCGACCCGCAGACGGGTAACGCGCCGGCGCAGGACGAGTTGCCCTGGGCGCGCGGATTTCCGTGCTGGCTGGCCGCCTGCTCGGGGGCGACGGTGTGCGTGCACACGTCGGCGGGCTACGCGCTGCCGGCCGACGACGGGGTCGTGCGCGCGGGTGGCCTGGCGCTCGTGCGCGACCACATCAACCTGAGCGGCGGCACGCCGCTCTTCGGGCTGGGCGAGTCGCGTCTGGGGCCGATCTTCCCGGACCAGACCCGCGTACACCACGAGGGCCTGCGACTGCTCGCGCTGCGCCACGGCGAGCGGCTCGGCATCCCGCTGAGCGAGGGGGTCGCGGCCTGCACCGCCGGCCCGTCGATCGCCACGCGCGCCGAGCGCGCGTTCTACGCCCGCGCCGGTGCCCACATCGCCGTGCAGGGCCTGGCCGCGCCGCTGCTCGCCGCGGCCCACGCCGGCCTCTCCTGCCTGGCGCTGGTGGCGGTGATCGACGCCGACGGGGAAACGGCGCTCGAGTCCCAGCTGGCGGCGGCCGACTCCCTGGCGCCGGCGCTGCAAGACCTGCTGTTCGCGCTCGGACCCGAGCTCGGCGCGCTCGCGCGCGAGCTGCGCGAGGACCCCTTGTGAGCGAGCCTGCCCGCGTCGCGGTGCTCGTGTCCGGGGGCGGGCGCACGCTCGAAAACCTGGCCGAGAAGATCGCCGCCGGCGAGCTCCCTTGCCGCATCGGGCTGGTGTTGTCCAACCGCGCCGACGCCTTCGCCCTGGAGCGTGCCCGGCGTCTCGAGCTGCCGAGGGTCGTCGTCGATCCCGCCAGCGAGATGCCGGTGGCCGAGTTCAGCCGCCAGGTCTTCGCGCAGATCGAGGCTCACGGCTGCGAGCACGCCGTGCTGGCCGGTTTCCTGCGTCTCCTCGCCTTGCCCGACGCCTGGTTGGGTCGCGTGCTGAACATCCACCCGGCGCTGTTGCCGGCCTTCGGCGGCAAGGGCTACTACGGCGAGCGCGTGCACCGCGCCGTGCTCGAGCGCGGCATGGAGTTCACCGGCTGCACGGTGCACTACGTGGACGACGAGTACGACGCCGGCCCGATCGTGCTGCAGCGTCGCATCCCGGTGCTGCCGGACGACACGGTCGAGAGCCTCGCCGCTCGGGTCTTCGAGGAGGAGAAGATCGCCCTGCCGCAGGCGCTGCGGATGCACTTGTCGGGAGAGGTGCGGTTCCGGCCGTAGGAGCGGGCGCACCCCCTCCCCGCGCGGCCCGAGCTCGCTCGCCCGCCCCGGGGGGCCGGACCGTCTCAGCCGGGAACGGTTTCCATCGGAATCCGACCGGATCTGCGCCAGCCCTGCGCGAGCAGCCACGTCCGCGCCCGCGCGATCGGCCCCGGCCGCGTCTCGGGCTCGAACCAGCGCTCGCGCCAGCCGTCGAACCACCTCGCCGACGAGAACCAGTCCGGGCCGGCCTCGAAGATGCCGTGGCGCTTCGCGTTGCACAGCACGTACGCCAAAGCGTTCCGCACCTCGCGCGGCGTGCGCAGGATGCGGTCATGATAGCGGTCGGCGAAGACCCGGCCCTCGCGCTTCCAGAGCTTGTTCAGACCGCGCGCGACGCGGATCGAGAGCCCCTGCATCCCACGCGACAACGCGCGGCGGTCCTTCGCCTCGACCAAGAGGTGCAGGTGGTTCGACTGCACCGAGTACTGCGTCAACCGGAACCCGCCGCGCTCGCAACCGGCCGCGAAGGCGCGCGCCAGGGCCTTGTAGGCGTGCTTGCGCCGCAGGCTCGGCAAGCCGCCCATCATTCGCATCGTCACGTGCACGGGAAATCGCGACGCCAGCGCCGCGCGCGTCAGGTGCGACACGCCCGAGTCCGGGCTCCTCTTCCGGCCCGCACCCTTCCGCGCGCCGCCCCACCTGCCGCGCTCGAAGTCGAGCGTGAGCTGCTCGGCCTCCTGCCGTTTGCTCCCTCGCCCGATCCTCCGCTCGGTCCTCCGCTCGGTCCTCCGCTCGCGCCGTGTCACTCTTTGAATCTAGCATGAAAATGTTCAGGACACAATCCACCTTCCTGGAGTCTCTTCTTTATCCTCCCGCACGCGCCCCCTCCGCGCGTCCCGGATCCGCTCCGGGTCTGGTCGCGCCCTCTCGCGCATCGGGCCCCGCTCCGCCCCGGTCCCCGTCGCCGTCGGCGCCGCGTCGCCCGTCGCGGGCGGCGCCGACGGCTCGGGGACCGCGGGCGGAGCGCCGCCTCGGGCCTCGGAACCGGAGGCCCGAGCCGGAGGCTCTGACCGGAGCCCCGAGCCAAGGGCCCGCCCCTCAGCCCTCCGAGTCCGACTCCACCTTCCCCGCCAACCGCCGCGCCCGCCCATCGAGGTCGGCCGCGAGCCGCGCGCGCTCCGCGCCGACGTGCCGGCGGTCGAGCACCGCGCGCGCGGCGCGGCAGCACTCGAGCGCGCCCGCGAAGTCGCGCGCGTCGTGCTCCAGGATCTTCGCCACCTGCAACAGGGCGGGCACGGTGTGGGCGTCCTCCGGCCCCGCCGTGACGGCGCGGTACGCCTCGAGCGCTTCCGCCGCACGCTTCTCCAGACGCAGGACGTCGGCGCGCAGGACGGCCAGATCGCGCGCGCCGCCCTCCTCGCGCTCCAGGGCGCGCTCGATCCACTCGAGCGCCTCGGCACGGCGGCGAGCGGCCAGGAACGAGCCTGCCAGCCCGCGCGCGCGGGCGCGAGCACAGCCGGGAAGAGAGCTTCCGTCCGCGCGCCGCTCCTGCGTCGAGCACCCGAGGTGCGCCGCCAACGTCACCAGGCTCAGGACGTCGTCGAGATTGTGGCGGAAGACGCCCTCCAAGCGGTGCGCGCGACCCGCCAGGTAGTCGAACCAGGCCTCGGGCGCGAAGGAACCGGGGACGTCGCCGGCGCGCGACACTTCGCACAGCTCCGACTCCAGCGTGCGCAGGCGACCATCCGCGTACGCCGGCCCGTACAGGCGCCGCAGCGGGTGGTACAGATCGAGGTGCGGCACGCCGTCGAAGGGGGGCCGCAGGCCGCAGACGCGCATCTTGTCCTCCAGCCGGTGGCGGTCGAAGGACTTGCCGAAGAAGGAGACCACGCCCGACGAGCCAGCGATGCGCTGGCAGCACGCGGCCAGTAGCGCGCGCTCCTCGCCCGGCTCGCGCAGGAAGCCCTGCCAGACCTCGAAGCCGTCGTCGCTGAAGGAGCCCAGGCCGATCAGGAACACGTAGGTGCCCGCCCCGCCCGAGAGACCGGTCGTCTCGGTGTCGAGGTACACCGCGCGGCGCGGATCGAGCGCTCCCAAGGCCTCGTCGCCGCTCGTCAGCACGAAGTCCGCGCGCCGCGCCGCCAGCACCTCGTCCAGCCGCCAGCCTCCGTGCCGGTGCGCGTGCGCCAGGCGCGTCGTGCGCGCCGCGGCCGGACCACCGGCGGCGTCCGCGACCTCGAGCGCCTCCGGCTCGCCTTCGCCGCGCTCGCCCCCGCGCTCGTCCTCGCTCGCGCCCCCGGCCGCCGGCCCGTCCGCGCGCGCGGCGCCGGGCTCCTCGCGCCGCAACCGCCGCAAGCGCGAGCGGAACGTAGGGTCTGCCACCGCCCTACCCCGGCTCGTCCTCGAGCGCCTCGATCGGCCGCGGCGCCGGCCCCGAGGCCAGGTGCGCCAGCACGCGCAGCGCCGTCTCCTTGCCCAGCGGGCCGACCTCCTCCGGCGGGCCGACGCAGGCCGGGCAGCCGGCGCGGCAGGCGCAGCGCGTCGCGACCTCCAGCGCCGCGCGCAGCACCTCGCCGTGGCCGTGGAACAGGAGCTCGCTCAGGCCCACTCCGCCCTGGACGCGGTCGTACAGGAACAACGCCGGCCGCCGGAAGTGCGGCGACTTGACCTGGGTCGAGATGCCCAGGTCGCGCGGCTGGCAGCGCACGTAGAGCGGCGCCACGCGCCGCACGAGGTTGCCGACAGCGTGCCAGGCCGAGCCGCGATCGCCACCGGCCAGGCCCAGCTCGGCCGCCGTCTGCTCCGAGATCGTCAGCACGAAGGCCTCGGTGTCGAGCTCCTCGGGCGGCAGGGAGATGTCCTGTGCACCGACGTTCTCACGCGTGTAGAAGCGGATCTTCTTGTACTGCGTGGCCAGGGTCGTGACGTGCACCTCCCCGCGCCACACGGAGAAGTCCTCGCCCTCCCGCGCGCGCTCCGACTCCTTCTCCGTCGCCGGACCGAGAGAGGGCAGTGCGTCGGGCACGAAGGGGTCGGCCACGGGCGCCTCCTCGCGCCGCCGGCCGGCGCGCAGCTCGAGCCGCAGCACGCGCACCTCCGTCTCGGTCTGCGCCTCGGTGAAGTAGTCCGTGTCGACCCGCCGCACGTACGCGCGCCGGTTGGCGTGGTCGAAGCGCTCGACGATCCAGGTCTCGCCCTCGATCTGGTAGATGGCGCCCTCGTGCACGGTCGTGATCGAGCCCTCGCGGTCGATCTCGCCGATCGCCTTCTCGCTCTCGACGTCCAGGATCACCACGTTGTCGGGCTCGCCGCCCTCGAGCGAGACGTCCTGCGCCGGGTAGGCATCCGCCATCCAGAACCACGTCGCGCCCTTGCGGTGCAAGAGGTTCGACTCCTCGGCCAGGTAGTCGAGGATCTCGGCCGCGTGCGGCGCGTCGCCGTAACCGGCGTCGTCGAGCCCGCCCTCCGCCCGCGCGCGGAATGGCAGCTCGAAGGCGGCGCACTTGAGCTGCTCGGACAGGATCACGAGGTTGTCCGGGTCGAGCGAGAGCCGCTCCTGCGGCGCGCCGAACAGGTAGTCCGGGTGCCGCGCCAGGTACTGGTCGACCGGGTCGGAACGCGCGATCTGCACCACCAGGCTCGGCTTCCCGCGCCGCCCGACGCGCCCCGCGCGCTGCCAGAACGAGGCCTGCGAGCCCGGGTAGCCGACCAGCACGGCGACGTCGAGGGCGCCGATGTCGATGCCGAGCTCGAGCGCGTTCGTGCTGACGACCACCTTGACCGAGCCCGAGCGCAGCCCGGCCTCGATCTCGCGCCGCAGCAGCGGCAGGTAGCCGCCGCGGTAGCCGCGCACCTCGTCGGGCTCCAGCCCCATCTCGCCCGCCTGCTCCTTCAGGTAGCGCGTCAGCACCTCGACCGCCGTGCGCCGGCGGCAGAAGAAGATGGCCTGGTGGCCCGGCCCGCACAGGTGCCGCGCCAGCCGCCGCGCCTGCTCGAGCGCGTTGGCGCGCAGGCCCGCCACCGCGTTGAGCAGGGGCGGGTTGTACACGCCAAACAAGCGCGCGCCCGAGGGCGAGGCGTCCTCGTCCACGACCGTCACCTCGCGCCCGAGCAGGCGCCGCGCGTGCGCGGCGGCGTCGCGCACCGTGGCCGACGAGCACACGAAGCGCGGCTCGCTGCCGTAGTGCCGGGCGATGCGCACGAGCCGGCGCAGGACGTTGGCCACGCTCGAGCCGAACACACCGGAGAGCGTGTGCACCTCGTCGATGACGATCGTGCGCAGGTCGCGGAACAACTCGGCCCACTTGGCGTGATTGGGCAGGATGCCCGCGTGCAGCATCCAGGGGTTGGTCAGGATCATGTGCCCGCGCTCGCGCAACGAGCGCCGCACCGACGGCGGCGTGTCGCCGTCGTAGGTGGTGGCGTGCCACGGCTCGCCGATCTCCTCGACCAGGGCGGTCAGGCCCGCCGACTGGTCCTGGGACAGCGCCTTGGTCGGAAACAACAGGATCGCGCGCGCCGCGCCGCCGCTCTCGAGCAGGGACTGCACCAGCGGAACCGTGTAGCACACCGTCTTGCCAGATGCCGTCGGCGTCGCGACCATCACGTCGCGCCCCGCCAGCGCCGCTTCGATCGCGCGCGCCTGATGCTCGTACAGCTCGGACAGCCCGCGCGCGCGCAGGGCTGCCACCAGGCGCGGGTGGATGCGTCGCGGGAAGGGCCGCGTGCGCGCGGGCCGCGCCGGGAGCTCGTGCCAGCGCTCGAACCCGTCGCGCAGCTCCGGGTCGGAGCGCAGGGCGCGCGCCAGCGCCAGCACGTCGCCGCCGGCGCGCTCGAGGCGCCGGCCGCCGCCGGCGGGGGCGCGGGGGGGGTCGGACAGCGGGGAGCTCATGGCGGCTTGGGTTCGGGTCCTGTTAGGGAGAAGCTACGGCCCGAGCGCCCGCGACACAAGCACGAACAAGTCCCCGGACCCCCCCGGCTGCGCCCGCTCTCACTCTTCGAACGCGGCCCGCAGGCGGGCGTGCAGGTCCTCGATCTGCAGGACCGCGCGCCGGCCCTCGAGCTCGCACAGCGTGCGGCCCGCGCGGCGGCCCACTACCAACGTGCGTGCGCTGCCGTCGCGCAGCTCGAGGCGCACCTCGATCGGATCCTCGAGCGCCTCGCCCGGCTGCGCCAGGTGCTCGCGGGCGCGCAGGAACAGGAGCGGATCGAGCGCCGGCAAGAGCTCGAGCGCCTCGCGCTCCTCGCCGGCGGGAGTCCAGCGCCCGCGCTCGGAGCGCACGAAGCGGCGCTCTTCCGCGCCGAGCGTCAGCTCGAGCCCGACCAGGTCGATCTCGGCCACGGTCAGGAGCTCGAGCGAGCGCCAGGAGACGAGCGGCGACTCGCACAGCTCGCGCAGCCACGGGTCGCAGAGCGCCAGCACCTCGTCCCCGAGGCGCTGGAAGAGCAGCGCAGGCCGACCCTCGGCGTCGGTCTCGTCGGCGCCCAGCCGGCCGCCCAGCGCGCGCCCGCCGGCCTCGAGGCGCACCTCGCAGCGGAGCTCGGGGGTCGGGCCGACCCGGTCGAGCAGGAAGCCCGCCAGCTCCATCAGCTCGAGCCGGCTCAGCACCTCCTCGACGCGCGCCGTCGAGGCCGGGACGGGCGCCGCTCCGTCCGCCGCGACGGTCCAGGCCTCGGCACCCCCCCCGCTCCCGCCCGCGCGCGCGACGCGCAGCTCGCCCGCCGGCGAACGCAGGACGAGCGCCTCGACCGCCTGGCGCGCGACCCGCGCGAAGCGCCGGTCGAGCAGGCCCTCGAACGGGATGGTGACCCGCAGGACGTCCTCCTCGGTCACGCCCCACACGTAGGGCCAGCCCGCGCGGTGCAGGAACCACGCTCCGCCCGGCTTCTTCCGGCCGAAGCCCAGGACCTCGCTCACGCCGGCGTAGGTGTGCAGCTCGACCTGGAACTCGGGCTGCGCCAGGCCGTACTCCTCCAGCGCCTCCAGCGTCCCGGCGCGGTCGTCGACGAAGCGATCGACGAGGATGGCGGCGCTGCCGACGGTGACGAGCGAGATGTCGAGCGGGTCCAGCTCGGCCTCCGGCAGGAGCGAGCGCCAGCGGTTCCCGTCGGCGATCGCGTGCAGGTCGAGCGGGATGGGAGCGCCCTCCAGCTCGAACTGCACCGACCCGGAGCGGTCGACCGCGGCCACCCGCCGCGGGTCGAGGTCGAGCACGCGCCGGGAGCGGTAGTCGTTGAGCGAGCGGTCGATGGTCGTGTGCAGCTTGCGCGTCGTGCGCAGGAAGCGGCCGTCGCGGCGCACGTTGACGCGCTGGCCGTCGAGGTCGAGGAAGCCGAGCTCGACGCGGTGCTCGACGATCCGCTCTCCGCCCCCTTCGCCGACCCGCTCCTCGAACGTGACCACCGCCCGCGGCGGATCGAAGCCCAGCTCCTGCGCGTCGCGCTCGACGCGCGCCACCGCCGTCGCCCGGCTCTGGCTAGCGACGTCCAGCAGCACGGTCACCACCCCCTCGTCCGCCGGGTACGAGATCGGGTCGGTCAGGTACCAGGCTCCGCGCGAGTCGCGCTCGAAGTGGAAGGTGCCGCGCTCGAGGTGGTCGATGTGGATGGCGGCCACGCGCTCGCGCCGGAGGCCCTCGAGCAGCGCGGCGTCGAACGTGCCGAGGCCCTCGTCGCGCTCGCGCCCGAGCTGCCACCAGGCCGCCAGCGCGATCGCGAGCACCAGCAGGCACAGCCACAGCGTCGTCTGCCGACCCATGCGCTCAGCGCTTCCGGCGCCAGGCCGTCCCGAGCCCCATGAGCAGGCACAGGAGCGGCAGCCCGATCACGGCCAGCGCGTTCATCGCGGCCAGCGCGCGGCCCGAGCCGATCTCCAGCCGCCGCAGGTCGGGGTCGCGCGGGGAGATGTTCACGCGGTACTCGCGGCTGGCGGCCCAGTTGAAGGCGTTGAGCAGGAAGTCGCGGTTCCAGTCGAGGGTCTCGTTGATGAACAGCATGAACGTCCCGAGCGCCAGCACGCGCGCCTCGGGGCGCTCGCGCATCGGGCCCACCGGGTTGGACGGGTCGGACTTCGGCGGCGGGAAGCACGACGTCATCGCGATGCTGAAGGGCCCCGTCTGCTCGAGACCAGGGTCCGGGTTCCAGCGGTAGGTCCCGTCGTCGTCGGGCAGGTCGCGCCAGGTCGACTCGTTGGCGCTCAGGATGTCGAGCAGCACGCCGCCGGCGGGTTTGCGGCCGCGCTCGAAGCTGCGCGTCAGGTTGACGAGCACGCGCCGGTCGCCGCGCCGCAGGGGCTCGGTGATCGGGTGGCTGCGCGCCATGTTGGCGGCGCGCACCGAGAGCGCCGAGCACTCGGGCACGCCGAACACCAGCGACCCGCCCGGCGCGACCTCGGGGCGGCAGATGATGCCCTTGACGACGCGTATGCCGTAGCCCGCCAGGAGCTCGGTGACGCTGCCGACGCCCTGCTCGAGCGTGTGCCCGGGCACCGCGATCAGGCTGCCGCCGCTGTCGACGTACTCGCGCACCCAGTCCAGCTCGGCGGGTCGGAAGGGCTCCTCTGGTCCGACGATCGCCAGCACCGCGCAGTCGTCCGGAACGGGACCGTCCTCGTCGGGCACCCAGCGCGCGACGACGAAGCCGTCGTCGCGCAGCGCCCGCTCCAGCCGGCCCAGCTCGAACGGCTCGTCGCCGTAGAGGTCGCGCTCGCCGTGGCCCCAGGAGAAGTAGGCCTGCGGGCTCTCGCCCTGGGTCACCTTTAGCACGGCCACAAGCAGCCCCTCCTCGCCGCGAAAGCGGACCAGGCGCGGCGGTACGTACTGCCCAGGCCGTTCGTCCGGGTTGCCGAGGTCGATCTCCGCGATGTCGCCCACGAGCCGCACGAGCTCCTTGCGCCCGCCGCGCGACACGGCCACCACGCCTCCATTCTCCAAGCCGCGCAGACCGAGCTCGCGCATGCGCGCCTCGACCTTCGAGCCGCCGGTCGCCGCGCCGCCCGTGTCGTAGGCGGTCAGCACGATCCGGTCGGCGCGGTAGTCGCGCGCCAGCAGCAGCAGGTCGAACATGCGCGCCTGGGCGCGCGCGCCGATCTGCGTCAGGGGGCGGTCGAGCGGCCGGAAGAAGACGTCGATCCGGATCGGCTCGCCCGCCGGGAGCTCGTCGAGCACGGCGCGCGTGCTCTCGTCGAGCGTGTTCTCGCCGGCGGCGGTCAGGTCGAAGCGCTGGCGCAGGCCCGGGCGGCCGGCCAGCCAGGTGAGGGCGACCGCCGCGCCGATCGCCAACAGCACGTTGACGAGGACCAGCGCGGCGATGCGCAGGCGCGTCACCCAGCCGGTCCCGCGCAGCTCGGCCCGCGCGCCCGCCGTGCTCACCGCCATCGGCGCACCTCGATCAGGCGAGTCGCCAGGAACAGCAGCACCGCCGTCCAGACGACGAAGAAGACCAGCGCGCTCGTGTCGACCACGCCGCGCAGGAAGGTGTCGAAGTGGGCCGACACGTTGACCAGATCGACCGCCTCGCGCACCCAGTCGCGGGCGGCGAGCCGCGCGAGCATCGGCAGCAGCAGCACGATGATGTTGGCGATCAGACCCACGAAGGCGGCCAGGATCGGGGTGCCGAAACCGGCGCTGGAGAGCAGGCCGATGGCGCAGAACAGCGCCGAGGTCAGAACTGCACCGAGGTAGCCGCCGAGGACCGGCGCCCAGTCGGGCTGCGTGCCGAGCAGCCCGATGGCCAGCGCGTAGACGACCTTGCTCAGCCAGAAGAGCGACATGAACGAGAGCGCCGCCAGGAACTTGCCGAGCACGACCGAGGCGTCGCTGACCGGGGCCGTCAGGAGGAACTCGAGCATGCCCGTGCGCGTCTCCTCGCTGATCATGCGCATGGTCAGGAGCGGCGGCAGGAACACGAGCGCGGTCGAGGCGCCCATCGTGTAGCGCAGGCTGACCGTGACGTCGCCGCCGGAGTCCTTCAGGACGGCGACGAAGAGCCAGCCCGAGAGCAGGAGCGACACGGCGAGCAGGATCCAGGCCAGCGGCCCGAGGAACAGGCCGGCCAGCTCGCGGCGGTAGATGGTGAGCAGGCCGCGCACGGCTAGGACGGCTCCTCGCCGTCCGGCGGCGCAAGTGCGAGTACGCGTCCGGGATCCGCCGCAGGCTGATCGTCCCCGGAGAGGTCGAGGGCGATGCGGGCGAAGAGCTGCTCGAGGGTCGGCACGCGCCACGACAGCTCGCGCAGGCCCCAGCCCTCGCGCGCGGCCAGCGCGCCGACCTCCGCGCGCAGGTCGCGCTCGCTGTACAGGTCGATGCCGCGGAAGCCATCGCGCGGGCCGCGGTCCTCGACGCGGCGCGCGTGCGGGAGGCCGGCGAGGAGCCGCAGGACCTCGCGCGGGTCGGGTCCGACGCGCGCCTCGATGCGCACGTGGGCGGCGCCGCCCAGGTCGCGCACGAGCGCATCCTGGGTGCCGTCGGCCACGATGCGGCCGCGGTGGATGATGATCACGCGCGGGCAGACGGCCTCGACCTCGGGCAGGATGTGCGAGGAGAGCAGCACCGTGTGCTCGCCGGCCAGGCCGGCGATCAGCTCGCGCACGCCGATGCGCTGCAGCGGGTCGAGGCCGCTGGTCGGCTCGTCGAGGATCAGCACCTCGGGGTCCGGGAGGAGCGCCACGGCCAGCCCCACGCGCTGGCGCAGGCCGCGCGAGAGCGTGCCGACGAGCTGGCGCCGTCGGTCGAGCACGCCCACGCGCTCGAGCACGGCCGGGATGCGGCGCTTGCGGTCGGCACGCGACAGGCCGTGCAGGCGACCCTGGAAGGCCAGCATCTCCTCGACGCGGTGCTCGCGGTAGAGCGGCACCGCCTCCGCCAGGTAGCCGATGAGCTCGCGCACCTTCATCGACTGGCGCAGCACGTCGAAGCCCGCCACGCTGGCCGCGCCCGAGGTCGCCGGCAGGTAGCCCGCCAGGATGCGCAGGGTCGTCGTCTTGCCCGCCCCGTTTGGCCCCAGGAAGCCGACGATCTCGCCCCGCTCGAGCTCGAAGCTCGCGTCGTCGACCGCCACGATGCGCGCGAAGCGGCGGGTGAGGTGGCTGACGCGGATCACGGGGCAGGGAATGTAGCGGGGGCGCCGAGCACCCTCAACGCCGCCTTCCCCGCGCGGCGCAAAGGCCGTGCCCCGCGCCCGGCCCGCCGCCCTGGGACCGCGCCCGCGGTCGGAGCGGGACCGCTCGCGGCCCGAGCGCTTGCGCTCGCTCCTGCGAGCGGCGCGTGGCGAGCTACGCGTCCGCCGACGAACCCGGCCGGCGGATCCGTCGGCGGAGCAGGGAAGGCGTCGAGCGCCTCGGTCAGGCCTTGACCTCGAAGTCGGCGTCGACGGGCTCGTCGCCGCCGCCCTCGCCGCCGGCGCCGGCGCCGTCCGAGGCCGGGGCCGGCCCGGCGCCCGGGGCGGCGCCGGCGGCCTTGGCCTTGGCGTAGATCGCTTCGCCGAGCTTCTGGGCCTTGGTCTGGAAGCTCTGCAAGGCGGCCTCGATCCGGGCCTTGTCGTCGCCCTCGGCGGCCTTCTTCAGCTCGTCCCTGGCCTCTTCGATGGCCTCGACGTCGGCCTGGGCGAGCTTGTCCTTGTGCTCGGCGAGCTGCTTTCCGATCTCGTGCAGCATGTGGTCGACCTGGTTCTTGAGGTCGATCAGCTCGCGCCGCGCCTTGTCCTCGCCGGCGTGCTCCTCGGCCTCGTTGCGCATGCGCTCGATCTCCTCGTCGCTCAGGCCCGAGGAGGCCTCGATGCGGATCTGCTGCTCCTTGCCGGTGCCCTTGTCGATCGCCTTGACGTTCAGGATGCCGTTCGCGTCGATGTCGAAGGCGACCTCGATCTGCGGCAGGCCGCGCGGCGCCGGCGCGATGCCGTCCAGGTGGAAGCGGCCCAGCGTGCGGTTGTCCTTCGCGAACTCACGCTCGCCCTGCAGCACGTGGATCTCGACGCTCGGCTGGTTGTCCGAGGCGGTCGAGAAGACCTGGCTCTTCGACGTCGGGATGGTCGTGTTGCGCTCGATCAGGCGCGTGGTGACGCCGCCCAGGGTCTCGATCCCGAGCGACAGCGGCGTGACGTCCAAGAGGACCACGTCGCTGACCTCGCCGGCCAGGATGCCGCCCTGGATGGCGGCGCCCACGGCCACGACCTCGTCGGGGTTGACGCCTTTGTTGGGCTCGCGCCGGAAGATCGCCTTGACCATCGCCTGCACGGCCGGGATGCGCGTCGAGCCGCCGACGAGCAGCACGTCGTCGATCTTGGCGGGCTCCAGCCCGGCGTCGCTCAAGGCCTTCACGCACGGCTTGCGCGTGCGCTCGATCAGGCGCTCGACAAGCTGCTCGAACTTCGAGCGCGTGATCTTCACCTGCAGGTGCTTGGGCCCGGAGGCATCGGCGGTGATGAAGGGCAGGCTGATGTCGGTCTGCACGGCGCTCGACAGCTCGCACTTGGCCTTCTCGCAGGCCTCCTTCAGGCGCTGCAACGCCATCGGATCGGTGCGCACGTCGATGCCGCTCTGCGACTGGAACTCGCCCGCCACGTACTTGATCAGCTCCTCGTCGAAGTCGTCCCCACCGAGGTGCGTGTCGCCGTTGGTCGAGAGCACCTCGAACACGCCGTCGCCGATCTCGAGGATCGAGACGTCGAACGTGCCGCCGCCGAGGTCGTACACGGCGACGCGGCCGCTCTTCGCCTTGTCGAGCCCGTAGGCCAGCGTGGCGGCCGTCGGCTCGTTGATGATGCGCTCGACGGTCAGGCCGGCGATCGTGCCGGCGTCCTTGGTCGCCTGGCGCTGCGAGTCGTTGAAGTAGGCCGGCACCGTGATCACCGCGCGCTCCACGGTCTCGCCCAGGTAGGCCTCGGCGGCCTCCTTGAGGTGCGTCAGCACCATCGCGCTGATCTCGGGCGCGGTGTAGGACTCACCGTCGATGTCGACCTTGACCAGCTCCTCGGGTCCGCCGACGAGCTTGAAGGCGACCTCCTTCTCCTCGGCGGCGACCTCGCTGTGGCGGCGGCCCATGAAGCGCTTGATCGAGGAGACGGTGCGCGTGGGGTTGGTCACGGCCTGCCGCCGCGCCGGGGCGCCGACCAGGCGGCTGTCGCCGGTGAAGGCGATCACCGAGGGCGTCGTGCGTGCGCCCTCGGCGTTCGTGATGACGACCGGCTCGCCCCCCTCCATCACGGCCACCACGGAGTTGGTGGTGCCGAGGTCGATGCCGATGATCTTCTTCTTCTTCATGGGCGGCGCCGGAACAAACCCCGTGCCAGCTCCTGTCTAACGCCAAGTGATTACCCTACAAGGACTTGTGGAGGCTGCGCGAGGGCCCTGCGATGCCGTTTTGGCAGCCGCGCGGACCCGACCAGGGGCCTACTGCCGCATTGGCAGGCGCCGCCGGCCGCGCCCCGCTCAGGACAGGCCGTACTCCTTGATCTTGCGGTACAGGGTGCGCTCGCCGATGCCGAGCACACGCGCGGTCTTCTCGCGGTTGCCGGCCATGAGCCGCAGATTCTCCTCGATCAGGTCGCGCTCGACCTCGGCCAGCGAGCGGCCGGCGAGCTGGTGCCCGCCGGAGCCGGCGCCCCTCTTGCCCTGCTCCTCGCCGATCGTGTGCGGCACGTCGCCGACCTCGAGCACGTCCGAGCGCGCCAGCAGCACCATGTTCTCGATCGCGTTGCGCAGCTCGCGCACGTTGCCGGGCCAGGTGTAGCGCGCCAACATCGTGCGCGCCTCGGGCGTGATGCCGCGCACCGCACGGCCGTGCTCCTCGTTGAGCTCGCCGATGAAGTGATCGATCAGGAGCGGGATGTCGCCGGCGCGCTCGCGCAGCGGTGGCAACTGGACCGTGATCACCCGCAGGCGGAACATGAGGTCCTCGCGGAAGCTGCCGGCGCGGACCATCTCGTCCAGGTCGCGGTTGGTGGCCGCCAGCAGCCGGATGTCGACCTTGCGCGGCTCGTTGCCGCCGACCGCAAGGACCTCGCGCGTCTCGAGCACGCGCAGGAGCTTGGCCTGCGTGTCGAGCGGCATGTCCCCCACTTCGTCGAGGAACAAGGTCCCCCCGTTCGCGTAGACGATGCGGCCCTCCTTGGCCGACACGGCGCCGGTGAAGGCACCCTTCACGTGACCGAACAGCTCGGACTCGATCAGGCCCTCGCTCATGGCGGCGCAGTTGACGGCCACGAACGGGCCGTCCTTGCGCGGGCTGTTGCGGTGCACGGCCTGGGCCACGAGCTCCTTGCCGGTCCCGCTCTCGCCCAGGATCAGGATGGTCGCGTTGGTCGAGCTGACCTGCGCCAGCATGTCGAACACGCGCCGCATCCCGGACGAGTGCCCCAGGATCGACTCGAAGCCGTAGCGCTTGTCGAGCCGCCGCCGCAGCTCGATGTTCGCCTGTCGCTCGCGCACCGCCTCGACCGCGCGCGGCAGCTTCGTGCGCAGCTCCTGCAGGTTCACCGGCTTGGTCAGGTAGTCCGCCGCGCCGCTCTGGATCGCCTCGACGGCCGTCTCCACCGAGCCGTGGCCGGTGATGACGAGCACGACGGCGTCGGGCTGCAGGTTGCGGCTCTCGGCCAGCACCTCGAGGCCGGAGCGGTCGTGCATGACGAGGTCGGTCAAGACCGCGTCGAAGCTCCGCTCGGAGAGCCGCTCGACGCCTTCGTCTCCGGAGTGCGCGACGGTGCAGGCGTGGCCGTCGAGCTCGAGGCCGTCGGCCAGCGCCTCGGCGTGGGCCTCGTCGTCGTCGACGACGAGCACGCGGATGGGCTTCTCCGTGTTCACAGCGGGACCTGCTCCGTGCCGCGCGCACGGTCGTCCGGTCCGTCGCATGCGCGCGAGCCGGCGCCGGCGGCGGCGGGACCGCCCTTGACGACACGGCCGGCGCGGCCCTCGGAGGTCCCCGTGATCTCGACCAGGAGCGGCAGCACGATCGAGAAGCTCGTCCCGCGCCCCTGCTCGGACACGACCGCGATCGAGCCCTCGTGCTCCTCGATGATGCGCCGCACCGTCGCCAGGCCCAGGCCCGAACCCTCGCGCTTGGTCGACCAGTAGATATCGAAGCAGCGCGCGAGGTCCTCCTCGCTCATGCCGACGCCCGTGTCGGTGATCGAGACCTCCACGAAGTTGCCCTGGCGCCTGACGCGCACGATCAGCTCGCCGCCGGTGGGCATCGCCTGGCGCGCGTTCACCACCAGGTTGAGCAGCGCCTGACGGAAGTGCCCGGGGTCGAGCCGCACCATCGGAAGCGAGCTCGGCACCTCGACGTGATGGCGGATGCCCTGGCGCTCGTCCTCGGTCGCGGCGAAGCCGAGCACGTCGCGCACGAGCGCGACCAGGTCGTGGGGCGTGCGGTCGATCGAGCCCCCGCGCGCGTAGCGCAGGAAGTCCTCGACGATGTTCTCGAGCCGCCGCACCTCGCGCTGGAGGGTCTGTACGCGCTTCATGCAGCGCTTCTCGCGCGCCGTCGGCTCGGGCTTCTCCGGCGCGCGCGTCCTGGCGGCGCGGTCGAACTCCTCCTCCAGCAGCGCCAGGTTGATCGACATGGTCGAGAGCGGGTTCTTGATCTCGTGCGCCAGCCCGGCGGCCAGACGCGCCAGGAAGGTCACGCGGTCCTGCGACGCGGGCTGGGCAGGCGGGGCCGGCGCTGCCTGCGCATCGGGGTTGTCGGACGCGTTCATGGCGCGGCCTGCTGCCGCTGTCCGGCTTGGGTTGGGGTCACGGGACGGATAGGCTAGCAGGCGTCCGGTACGCCGCCCAATGAGCCCCCCTCCCTCTTCCGGCCTCCCACGCATCCAGACCAGCGACCAGTATCCCGGGCCCGAGCTGCTCGAGCGCGCCGGCACGGCCCTGGCCGAAGGCGGCGTCGTCGCGCTGCCGACCGAGACGGTCTACGGCCTCGCGGTGCGCGCCGACCGGCCCGCCGCGCTCGGGGCCCTGGCGCGCCTCAAGAGCCGGCCGCCGGCTCTGCACTGGACGTGGCACGTCGGCGCGCTCGCCGCGCTCGAGCGCTTTCCGGCGCTCTCGGCCCCGGCCCGACGGCTGGCGCGGCGCTACTGGCCGGGTCCGCTGACGCTGGTGCTGCCGGGGGCGCCGCCCGGCCTGGAGGCCGTGGCGCGCGAGGGCTGGACCGGCGTGCGCTGCGTGGCGCACGCGGCCACGGCCGGCCTGCTGAACGCGCTCGATTTCCCGGTCGTGATGACCAGCGCCAACGTGCACGGTGGCGACCCGGCGGCCGACGCCGACCAGGTGGCGCGCGAGTTCGAGAGCGGGCTGGCGCTCCTGGTGGACGGCGGCGCGGCGCGCCTGGGCGAGCCGTCGAGCGTGCTGCGGGTCGGTCGCGGGCGCTTCGAGCTCCTGCGCGAGGGACTGCACGACCTGCCGCAGCTGCGCGCCGCCGCGGGCCTGCGCATCGGCTTCGCCTGCACCGGCAACACCTGTCGCAGCCCCATGGCCGCCGGCCTGGCGCGGCACGCGATCGCCGAGCGGCTCGAGTGCGTCGACATCTCCGACTTCGGCTTCGAGCTGCACTCGATGGGCGTCTTCGCCAGCAGCGGAGCGCCGGCGTCGGCGCAGGCCGTGACGGCGCTGGCCGAGCGCGGCATCGCGATCGGGGTGCACCGATCGAGCGCCGCCTCGATCGAGGCCGTCCAGGAGCTCGACGTGGTCTACTGCATGACGGCCGCGCACGTCGCGGCGCTGCGCCTCTTGCTGCCGCCCGGCAGGGACGGCAACGTCGAGATGCTCGACCCGGCCGGCGGCGACGTGCCCGATCCGCTCGGCGGCACGCTGCAGGACTACCGCCGCTGCGCCCAGCGCATCGCCGAGTGCATCGCGGCGCACCTCGACGAGTGGGCCTGACCGTCCGTGACCTGTCACGAGGACCAGACTGAGCGGGCACGGCGCTAGGAACGCGCACGGGAGACTGGAACGGGCACGGGAGACTGGAACGGGCACGGCACAACGAACGACTACAAGGAACACGAAGAACACGAAGACCGGAAGGAAGACGGCGCGACCTCCGGCCGCGACAGAACGCAAACAAGGAGCACGAGAGCCTCTCGCCCGCGTGAGACGTGCCTTCTGTCCTTTCCGTCCTTTCTGTTCCTTCTGTTCTTTCCGTTCTTTCTGTTCCTTCTGTTCCTTCTGTTCTTTCCGTTCCTTCTGTTTCCTTCTGTTTCCTTCTGTTCTTTCCGGTCTTCGTGCTCTTCGTGTTCCTTCGTGTCCCTTCGTGGTTCTACTCAGCCGTAGTATCCCCGTGAGCTCCCCAGTTCCTCGCTACCGCCCGTTCTCCGTGTGCCGTTCGGTCTCGCTGTGCGCAGAGTTCCCCATGCGCCGGGAGCCGTCCGCTCAACGCCGCTCCGGAGCGAGGGTCGGCGTGCCGACGGCCCAGGCGTGGCGGCGCGCGCCGGAGTCGTCGGGGTGCAGGCCGCCGACCTCGCGGTCGAGGTGCAATAGCAGCAGCGTGTCCGCGTCGCGCTCGAACGTGCGCGCGGGGCGGAAGTCGCCCCGGTAGCGCGCGACGCGCGACAGGCGCACCTCGTCGAGCGCTCCGCGGAAGAAGCTCACGGCCCGGCCCCGGCCGTCGGTGTCCGCGCCGACGTACAGCGGCAGGCCGTTGGGCGTCACCGCGCCCGAGCCCTCGCTCTCGCCCACCAGGCGGCCATCGACGAAGTAGCGCACCGCGCGCCCGTCGTAGGTCAGCGCCACGTGCGTCCAGCGCCCCCACTCCCACGGCTCGCGCGCGCCGGCCGCCACGTAGCCGCGCCTGCCGTCCGGGCGGCGAGCGAGGTGCACCATCCCGTTCGGCAGCCCGGGCGCACGGCTCGAGTCCTGCCAGAACAGGCCGAAGCCGGAGCCCTCGGTGTTGTTGACGAGGCCCGCGCGCCGCGCCGGGGCCTCGCCGCGCACCCAGCACTCGAGCGTGAGCTCGCTCGGTGAGCCGCCCAGGTCGACGCGCAGGGCGCTCTCTCCGTCGAGCACGAGCACGCGGTTGTCCGCGCGCCGGGCGGAGCGAGCCGCCTCATCCAGGTCGGGCAGCGCCAGCGGAACCTCGCGCCGCACGCGCACGGGTTGCAGCGGACCGCTGGCGAGCGGGTAGTGCAGCGTCAGCTCGAGCGCTGGACCAGGACGAGCGGGCGACAGGGCCGACGGCAGCGGCGGAGCGCCGACCTCGAGCGACAGCTCCCGTCGCGCGCCCGCGGCCAGCTCGCCCTCGAGCTCGCCCGCGAACGACCAGCCGTCGGCCGCCGGGGGAGAGAGCGTCCAGCGCAGCGTGCGGTCGGTCGGGTTCGCGACCGCGACCGTCAGCCGCGAGCGCTGCGGCGCCTCCAGGCGCAGGGGCACCTCGCCTCGAACCGTCGCCCAGTCCCCGAGCAAGAGCGACTCCAGCGCCTCGAGCTCGGCCGCCAGCACGAAGTCGCCGCCGTGCACCGATCCCACCGGCAGCACCGCCAGCGTGATGCCGTCGCGGCGCACGCCCACGTGCGTGATCAGGTGCATCG
>Ga0326597_10001333_pt1 | contig 40409 bp, 31 predicted proteins | sample RVTome_12_FD_203789 | JGI IMG/M metagenome (GOLD analysis project Ga0326597, IMG submission 203789) | Soil microbial communities from uranium-contaminated site in the Upper Colorado River Basin, Wyoming, United States - RVT100D185 | ecosystem: Environmental > Terrestrial > Soil > Contaminated >... | reverse complement strand
GGGACCGCCTGACGACACTCCGTCAACGGATCCCCAACATCCTGTTCCAGATGCTGCTGCGGGCCAGCAACGCCGTCGGGTACACGACCTATCCTGACAACGTCGTGCGTTCCTTCATCAAGCGCAGCGCCGCCGATGGCATCGACCTGTTCCGGATCTTCGACTCGCTGAACTCGATGGCGAACATGCAGGTGGCGATGGAGGCCGTGCGCACCGAGACTTCGGCGATCTGCGAGGCCGCGATCTGCTACACCGGCGACATTCTCGATCCGACACGCACGAAGTACAGCCTGGACTACTACGTGCGGCTGGCAAAAGAGCTCGTGCGCATGGGGACGCACATTCTTGCCATCAAGGACATGGCAGGGCTCTGCCGGCCCTACGCCGCGTACGCACTGGTTACGGCGCTGCGCAACGAAGTCGGCGTGCCGATTCACTTCCACACCCACGACACCAGCGGCATCAGCGGCGCCAGCGTGCTTCGGGCGGCGGACGCGGGCGCCGACATCGTGGATGCGGCCATCTCCTCGATGGCCGGCATGACCAGCCAGCCGCCGCTTGAGTCCATTGTGGCGGCGCTCGCACACACCGAACGTGACACGGGTCTCGATCGGGCGGCCCTCGATGTGCTCAGCCGCTACTGGGATGCAGTGCGGGACCTCTACTACCCGTTCGACCAAGGGCTTCGGGCTCCAGGCCCCGACGTGTACCAGCACGAAATGCCCGGTGGCCAGTTCACGAACCTGCGTCAGCAGGCCAGGAGCCTGGGGCTCGCACAGCGCTGGGATGACGTGAGTCGCGCGTATGCTGTCGCGAACCAGCTCTGCGGCGACATCGTCAAGGTCACGCCCTCGAGCAAGGTCGTCGGCGACCTGGCGCTGTTCATGGTCACCAACGACCTGTCGGCAGAGGACGTCCTGAATGCCGAGATTCCTCTCCACTTTCCACGCAGCGTCGTCGAGATGATGCAAGGGATGCTCGGGCAGCCCGAGGGAGGCTGGCCGAAGCGGTTCCAGGAGGTCGTCTTGCGGTCGGCCCGGGTCGAGCCGCTTCACGGTCGGCCCGGTGCGGCGCTTCCGCCGGCGGACCTCACCGAGACGGCCGCGCGGCTGGGTCCGATGCTCGAACGCAAGCCGTCGGACGAAGACGTCCTCTCATACCTGCTGTATCCAGCCGTCTTTCTCGAGTTTGCTGAACACTGGCGACGCTTCGGCGACACGTCGGTGATTCCGACCCGGAACTTCTTCTATGGCATGCGACCCGGCGGCGAGATCAAGATCGAGATTGAGCCCGGGAAGACGCTGATCCTTCGGTATCTCACGACCGGAGATGTGCGAGACGATGGCAGCCGGACGGTGTTCTTCGAACTGAACGGCCAGCCACGAGAAGTGACCGTGACCGACCGGAGCGCCGCCGTGAAGGTGGCGCCACGGGCCAAGGCCGATGCCACCAACCCGGGTCACATCGCCGCGTCGATGCCTGGCAAGGTATCGGCGATTGTCGTGAGCAAGGGGCAGACCGTGGGAGTGGGTCAGCACCTGTTCTCGCTGGAAGCCATGAAGATGGAAACGGCGGTGTCGAGCCCGATGGAGGCGGTCGTGTTGGATGTGCTCGTGACGGTCGGCGCCTCGGTCGAGGCGGGCGATCTGCTGATGATTCTGGGATAGCGGGCGATCTGTCGATGATTCTGGGATAATGGGTGCATGCGGACGGTGCACTGGTTGTTCGTCGTGAGCGTGGCGTTGTTCGTGACCGGCATCGGCTTCGTGATTGCTGCTGGACGCAGCGGACCGCAGGCCGCGGCAGCTAATGAGGTGCCCGCAGTGGTCCCCGTGCCGGTGGCCAGTATCAAGCAGATCATGGCCGGTATTACGGGGCCCGCGGCTACCGTGGTATACAACGCCGTCGGCACCGTCATCAACATCGAGGGCGTGACAGAGATCGCCCCGGAGAACGACGAGGAGTGGGCCGCTGTCGCTGCCAGTGCCGGGGCGCTGGTGGAATCCGGGAACCTCCTGCTGATGGGAAGCCGGGTCCTCGACGACGGGGACTGGGTGACGATGGCGCAAGCCCTCATCGAGACGGGGACGGTGGCTCTGAGGGCGGCCGAAGCCCAGAGTGCAGACGGCATCATGGGGTCTGGTGGAGACATCAATGAAACCTGCGACAACTGTCATGCGAAGTATCAGCGGCAATAGGCGTCGGGCCCACTGCTGGGTGGGGCTTGCGGCGCTGGCAGCGCTGGTGGGTGCTTTCTCCGTGGGCCTCGATGCACACGGCGTGTCGGGCAAGGACGCCGTGTTTCTTGAGGGATTGGACGGCCAGGCCATCGGACCGTTGATGTATCTGGGCGCCAAGCACATGGTGACCGGGTACGACCACCTGCTCTTCCTCGTCGGTGTCATCTTCTTTCTCTACCGGCTGAAAGATGTGCTGCTGTACGTCAGCCTGTTCACGCTCGGACACAGCGTCACGCTGCTCGCCGGTGTGCTCGGTGGTATCCATGCCAATCCCTACATCATCGACGCCATCATTGGCTTTTCGGTGGTGTACAAGGCGTTCGAGAACATGGATGGGTTCAGACGCTTCTTCAACTACCAACCCAACACCAGGCTGGCGGTACTGACCTTCGGCTTCTTCCATGGGTTCGGCCTCGCCACCAAGCTCCAGGAGTTCGCCCTGTCGCCCAATGGCCTCGTCGCCAACATTGTCAGCTTCAACGTGGGCGTTGAGATTGGTCAGGGTCTTGCGTTGACGGGCATCCTGATCGGATTGAGTTACTGGCGCACCCGAACCGGCTTCTTACGCCATGCATTCGCGACCAACGCCGTCGTCATGGCCGGCGGCTTCCTGTTGATGGGCTACCAGCTGTCCGGATACTTCCTGGCCACATCATGACTGTGACAACTGAGTTCGATCGGGATCAGACGATCGAGGCGCGACAGCGCCTCGCGGTAGCCGGCGGAGCGGCGCTCCTCGTGGCGGGGTTGGTGCTTGTCATGTTCGTGCTGCCGGCGGAGTTCGCGGTCGATCCCCTTGGGACCGGCGCGCGTGTCGGCCTGCTGGACCTCGGGGTCATCGGCCAGCAGGTTGAGGCACTGGAGGAGGCGTCTGCGGGTGGCGCGGCGCAGGCCACGATCATCACGCCACAGGAGCGCGCGTTTCAGGAGGAGACGGTCGAGTTCACGGCGGCCCCGGGTGAGGGGCTGGAATACAAGTACCGCCTCGACCAGGGTGAGTCGCTCCTGTATTCGTGGAAGGCGACCGGTCCCGTACACGTCGAGTTTCACGCGGAGCCCGACGGGGCACCCGCCGGCTACGCGCAGACCTACGAGACGCTGGAGGGGACGAGCGAGGCGTCGGGAACGCTGATCGCACCCTTCCCCGGGATTCACGGTTGGTACTGGGAGAATCAGGGTAGCGAGCCGGTGACGGTGACCCTCACGTCGGCCGGCTACTACAACATGTCGCACGAATTTCGTGCCGACGCCCCGGTCAAGAACAAGATGTTCCAGTAGCGGGCATCTCCATGCTCGACGCCTGGCTGCTCTGGCTCGAGTCCACCGGATTCAGCGTCTGGATGCGAGAGTCGCCGTCGCTGTTGGCCTTCCCCGGGATCCTTGCCGTTCATACGATCGGCCTGGCGTTCGTCGCGGGCCTGAACGTCGCCCTCGACTTGCGCCTCCTGGGTGTTGCCCAGCCCATTCCCGCCGCCAGCTTCGAGCGATTCGTACCGATAATGTGGCTGGGCTTGTGGCTGAATGTACTCTCCGGTATCGCGTTGCTCGTTGGCTACCCGACCAAGGCCCTGACCAATCCGGTGTTCTACGTGAAGCTGGCCTTCATCGGCGGGGCGCTCGTCATCCTCAGGATCGTGCGCAGGCGGCTCGGGGCCGGGGCGGTGCCCTCACACGAACTGACGATGCTGGCTGCGGCGTCGCTCGTGTGCTGGGCTGGCGCGATCGTCGGCGGGCGGCTGCTGGCCTATACGTACACGCGTCTGACCGTCTTCGACACGGTGTCGTAGCGCAGGCGGATTGGACTCCACATGGGCGCCTATCAACTGTCGCTGGTTCGGCTGATAGAAAGCGTCGAGAGCGTCCGGCAGGTCATGTTCATGCCCTGGACCTGGCCGGCGGTCGAGAGCATCCACTTTCTTGGCCTCACGCTCCTCTTCGGATCCATCGGGGCGTGGGATCTCCGCCTGCTCGGGGTGGGTCGCGGCGTGCCAGTGGCGGCGTTCCATCGGCTGATTCCGTTCGCCGTGCTCGGCTTCGCCATCAACGTGGTCAGCGGCATCGGGTTTCTCATGGCTGCGCCCGACCAGTACATTTACAACCCGGCGTTTCACCTAAAGATGCTGCTCGTCGCTGTTGCCGGGCTCAACGTACTCGTGTTCTACGTCACGATCTTTCGCAGGGTCCAGGACCTCGGTCCCGCCGAGCCCACGCCGTTGGGGGCGACACTGAGCGGAGCCGTGTCGCTCGCCTGCTGGATGGGGGTCATCGTCTGTGGGCGGATGATTACGTTCTATCGACCCTTCGCGTGTCAGCGGGGAGAGGCGCTCGGGTTCCTCGCGGACTGCATTATGCCGTAGGGGTCGAAGTCTCTCCCTCCGCGGCGTCCCCGGAGGCCAGCCTCCTTCGGCGTGTCACCGAGTTGACTCTTCTGGTCGTTGCCAGAAGAATGAGGCTGTGGGCCGCAGGTTGCTGGCGCTGTCGTTGGTTGCCGTCCTTCCGATCGGTGCGTTGTGCGCGCCGCTGGTGCACGCACACGCTGACGGCGATCACGGGGGACACCACCGCGCAAGTCAGGTGCACGCGCATCTGGGCGGCCATGGCCCTGCAGACCCTGATCATGATCACCACGACGTTCCCACTCGCGGGCTGACCGATCACGATGCGCGTGCGGACACCGGCGCCCTGGAGTCCGAGGCAGATCCCGAACAGGTCACGGCTCTGCAACTCTTCGTCGCGGCTCATGTCGACAACCTGACGACCGATGGGCTGCGGCCACTGGGATTCACGCTTCCAATGCCGCCCGAGTCGATGATGCGACGGCCCCCCGCGGTCAGTCACAGCCACGATCCGCCCGTAGCGTCTCCTTCACGTCCTCGTGCCCCTCCTGCCCATCCGTCCTGATCCTGACGGCTCGGCCGTCGTACGCCTTTTCCATTTCTAGATCGAGGTGTTATGCGCGTGCTTGTCGTACGCGCCGCGTTCGCTGCAGCGTTGCTGCCGGTGGGCGCTGGCGCTCAAACGTTGTCTCTCACCGAATCGCAGGCGATCGCGCGGCTCTCGGACGAGAGCCCGCGCGTCCAGGCCTTGCGCGTGGCCGTCGATGTCGCCCGCGCCGAGGTTCTCGCGGCCGGCCGGTGGCCGAATCTACGGGTCTCATTCAATCGCGAGGGCGTGTCAGGTGTCGCCGAACACTATCTGACGGTTGCGCAGGTCCTGCCCGTCAGCGGTCGTCGACGACTTGAGACGAGCGCGGCCTTGGCCCGCGTGGAGGCGACCTCGCACCGCGTCGAGGACCAGTTGCGGCGGCTTCGCGCAGACCTCCGTCTGGCCTTTACCGATCTCTGGACGGCGCAGTTCAGGGAGGAGGAGCTGGCGCGCAGCCGCGACCGACTCCGGGAGCTGGCTGACGTGCTGGGTCGTCGCGAGGCCGCGGGCGAGTCGGCCGGATTCGATCGTCTCAGGGCAGAGCGAGGGGTCATCGACGTCGAGGCCGACCGTGCCGCGGCGGCGGCGGAGCGGGCGCAGGCCGAGGGTCTGCTGGTCAGTTTCTTCCCGTCGGCATCGGCCGCGGCCGGCGGGGTCGAAGCGATCAGGCCGAACCAGCCACCGACGCCGCTGCCGTCGATCGAGGATCTTGTCGCGCGCGCCGACGTTGCCCGAGGCGAGCTGCTCGCTCTGGCCCGTGAGCGCGAGGCGGCCGAGTTCATGGGGCAGGTGGCGAGGCGGCGACGGATTCCCGACCCTGAAGTCGTGGCGGGCACCAAGTCGTCGAACGCCGGTGGCGGAGACGTCGGCGGCCTGGTGGGCGTGCAAGTCAGCCTGCCGTTGTTTGACCGAGGGCGTCCAGAGCGGGCCGCGGCCCTGGCGCGCGCGGCGCAGGTCGACGCCGAGGCCGAGGCGCTGCGACTGACCGTGCGAACGGAGATCGGCGCGTGGCGCGCGGCCGTCGTCGAGCGACGCGCCGCTGCGGAGCGCTATCGAGCGGCGGTGAACGGGAGCGTGGATGACATCGAACGGATCGCGCAAATCAGCTACGACAGCGGTGAAGCCGGCATCCTCGAACTGCTCGACGCCTTCCGGACGTCGTCCTCCGCGCGCGTACGCCAGGTGATGCTGGACCGCGCGGTACGCGAGGCGGAGATCGAACTCGAATTCGTGAGCGGATGGGAGATCCCATGAAGAAGACGATGACGACGACGCAGAGCCTTGTGTTCTGCCTGGCCGCAGCGATGGGAGTGCAGGCATGTGCGCGTCCGATGGAGGAGCTGCCGCCGGCTGAGGTGCCCACGCTCGATGTCACATCCTGGACCGAGCAGACCGAACTGTTCATGGAGTACCCGCCGCTCGTGGCCGGGCAGGAAGCACTTTTCGCCGTGCATCTCACTCGCCTGAGTGATTTCTCGGCCATGACGACGGGCCGACCGCGGCTCGAATTCACGCCGGAGGCGGGCGGGGCACCCGCGATGCTGCCCGGTGCAGCGCCCTCGCGCCCTGGCGTGTACCGGGTGCTGGGAGCCGCGCCCGCGGCCGGGCGGTATCGCTGGCAGCTCGTCATTGAAGCACCGGACCTCACCGATCGGCACGATCTTGGTGCGGTGACCGTCTTCGCTGACGAGGCGACGGCGTTCGCCGATGCCGAGGGGCGCACCGAGGAGGATCCGGCGGCCATTTCGTATCTGAAGGAGCCGCAATGGACGAATGGATTCGGTACGGCGACGGTGCAGGAGGCGGAGCTTCGCCAGGGCATTCGCGTGCCCGCGGTCATCGAGCCGCTCACCGGCGGCGAAGCGGTTGTCTCGGCTCCGGCCGACGGACGTTTCATGACCGAGGAGTTGCTCGCCGTCGGTGATCGCGTGGCCGCCGGGCAGGAGGTGGGACGTATTCAGCCTCGCCTCGACGCAGGCGGTGACGATCGCGCCACGCTCGTCGCTGCGGTGGCCGAAGCCCAGGCGTCGCTCGACGCCGCGCGCCTGGACCTGGCGCGTGCCGAGCGGCTGCTCGGCGAACGCGCGGTGCCGGCGCGACGGGTCGAGGAGGCCCAGCGCCTGGTGCGGATCGCCGAGCCGCGTCTGGCGGCCGCCCAGGCGCGCCTGGCGCAGCTGGACGAAACGCTTGCGAGCGGGGGAGGGACGGCCTCCGGAAACTCGTTCGTCCTCAGAGCGCCGATTGCCGGGCGGCTCGCTGAGGTGTATGCCGCGCTCGGGGCGTCGTACGAGGAGGGGGCGGCGCTCTTCCGGATCGTGCGCACCGATCGCGTCGAATTGCAGGCGCACGTGCCGGCCTCCGATGCGCCGATCTCTGGCGAGGTGCGTGACATCGCCCTCGAGATAGCCGGGCGGCCCGACCCACTTGTGGTGCAGGCCGATCACATGCACGACGCAGGCGTGCTCGATCCGATCACCCACGCACTGCCAGTGCAGTTCGACGTGGACAACCGAAGTGGCCAGTTGCTCATCGGCCAGACGGCGATGGCCATCCTCTACACGGGCGCGCGTCAGAAGATGCCGGCCGTGCCGAAGGATGCGGTCTTGATGGAAGCTGGGCGCCCGTACGTGTTCGTCCAGACGGGCGGAGAGCGCTTCAGCCGTCGCCTCATCGAGATCGCGGTACGCGACGGCGACCTGGTCGGCATTCGCGCAGGCCTCGCCTTGGGCGAGCGCGTCGTGACCCGTGGCGCCTACGATGTTCAGCTCGCCTCGGCGGCCGGTGGACTGCCGGCGGAAGGGCACGTGCACTGACATGAAACGGCTCATTCAATGGTCGATCGACCATCACTGGCTCGTGATCGCGCTGTCTGTCTTCCTGCTCGCCTCAGGGGTGTGGACGGCCCGCGATATGCCGGTCGACGTCTTTCCCGATCTCACGGCTCCCACGGTGACGATCCTCGCAGAGGGCCACGGGATGGCGCCCGAAGAGATGGAATCGCTCGTGACGTTTCCGATCGAAAGCGCAATCAACGGCGCGTCCGGAGTTCGGCGGGTGAGGTCGGCCAGTGCCGTCGGGATTGGCGTCGTCTGGGTCGAGTTCGATTGGGGCGCCGATATCTACATCGCGCGCCAGCTCGTGGCAGAGAAATTGGCGCTCGTGTCTGGCACGTTGCCCCCGCAGGTGGAGCGGCCGGTGCTTGCCCCGATTTCGTCGATTATGGGAGAGATTCTCTTCTTCGCGCTCTCGTCCGAGACCGTCGATCCGCTCACGATGCGTACCGTGGCGGACACCGTCGTGCGCCGGCGCCTGCTGGCCGTGCCGGGCGTGTCGCAGGTGACGCCAATTGGCGGTGCGGAGCGGCAGTTCCAGGTAATTGCGCGTCCTCAAGCGCTGCGCGCGAACGGTGTGTCGCTCACCGAGCTGCTCGACGCCGCCAGAGGCGCCAGCGAGAATGCATCGGCAGGTATCTACGCTGAGGGGCCACAGGAGTACGTGCTCCAGGCGATCGGCCGGGTGCGCACCGCGGATGAGATCGGAGACAGCGTCGTCGCCATGCGCGGCAACCGACCGGTGCTGATCCGTGATGTCGCGGATGTGCAGGAAGGCGCGGCGCTCAAGCGAGGCGAGGGATCCCGCAACGGTGCGCCGGCCGTGATCGTCGGTGTGCAGAAGCAGCCAAACGCCAACACGATCGAGGTCACGGAACTGCTCGACCGTGAACTCGACGCCCTGCAGCTGGACCTGCCAGAAGGAGTCACCATCGATCGCCGGATCTTTCGACAGGCCGACTTCATCCAGGTCGCCGTCAACAACATGATCGCCGCCTTGCGTGACGGCGGTCTGCTCGTCATCTTCGTCGTGCTGGCGTTTCTGGCCAACATGCGGGCGGCGGCGATTACGCTCACTGCGATCCCGCTCTCGCTGGCTGCGGCGGTGCTCGTGCTGCGCAGCTTCGACGTGACCATCAACACGATGACGCTCGGCGGGCTCGCCATCGCGATCGGCGCGCTCGTGGACGACGCGATTATCGACGTGGAGAACGTGGTCCGGCGGCTGCGACAGAACGCCGTGCTGCCCTCGGACGAGCGCCGCCGGGCGGCGGATGTCGTGCGCGACGCGACACTCGAGATCCGCACGTCCATCGTGTTTGCCACCGTCATCATCGTCCTCGTCTTCCTACCGATTTTCGGGCTCTCGGGCGTCGAAGGCCGGCTGCTGACGCCGCTGGCCTATGCCTATATCGTGGCGCTCGTGGCCTCATTGGGGGTGGCGATTGTCGTGACACCGGCACTCTGCTTTGCCTTTCTCCCGGGCGCGGCGGTTGTCACACAAGGACACGAGGGCTGGCTCGCGCGTACGCTCAAGTCTGGATTCGCCGTGGTGCTGCCATACGCGCTCGGTCGCCCGCGAATCGTCGCTGCCGTGTCGGTGGTGCTGTTGATAACGGCCGCGACGTCGATGACGGGCTTCGGCACATCGTTCTTGCCCGAGTTTCAAGAGGGGAGCCTCACGCTGAGCGTGAATACGATTCCGGGAACGTCGCTGGCAAAATCCGACGAGATCGGCCGGCGAGTCGAGCAGATTCTGCTGGCCAAGCCCGAAGTCGTGGCGACGGCGCGCCGGACCGGACGGGCTGAACTGGACGAACATGTGCAGGGAGTGGAGGCCGCAGAGATCGACGTGGGGCTGCGTGACACCGATCGTCCGCGCGAGGAACTGCTGGCGGAGCTACGGCAGGAGTTTGGGGGCCTGCCAGGCACCAACGTCGTGATTGGCCAGCCGATCTCGCATCGGATCGACCATATGCTGTCGGGCACCCGCGCCAACATCGCCGTCAAGATTGTGGGCGACGACCTCGTGACGCTGCGGCGCCTGGGCGAGCGCGTGCGGGAGGCGATGACCGGCGTCGCGGGGGTCGCTGACCTGACGCTCGAACCGCAGATGGAGATTCCGTTCGTGCGGTTCGTGCTGAACCGGACGGCCATCGCGCGGTACGGTTTGCGGGTGCAGGACGTGGCCGAGGCGATTGAAACGAGCTTCGCCGGCACGACCGTGGGGCGCGTCTTCGATCGCGCGACGGCGTTCGACCTCGTGGTCAAGCTCGATCCAGAGGCGGCGACCGATTTCGAGCGAATCTCGGATCTTCCGATTGATACGCCTACAGGGCACACTATTCCGATCCGTATGCTGGCTGACGTGCGGCGGGAGACCGGCGCCAACATGATCCTGCGTGAAGACGTACAGCGAAGAATTGTCGTGTCGTGCAACGTGTCGGGCGGGGATCTCGGCGGTGTGATCGCGGGCATACGGGCGGCTGTGGACCGGCAGGTGCCGATGCCGGAGGGCTATCGGGTGGAATACGGCGGGCAGTTCGAGAGCCAGGCGAATGCCACTCGAACGTTGACCGTGCTTGGTGCCGGGGCCGTGGTGGGGCTGTTCATCATGCTCGTGCTGGCCTTCGGTCGCCCGCGGGACGCGTTGCTGGTCATGCTCAACCTTCCACTCGCGCTGATCGGCGGCGTAGTCGGTGTGTTCCTGGCTGGAGGGGTGCTGAGCGTTGCGTCGATCATTGGCTTCATCACGCTGTTCGGGATCGCGACCCGGAATGGCATCATGCTCGTGTCACACATCCACCATCTGGTGGACGTGGAGGGCATGACCAACCTCTACGAAGCCGTCGAGCGGGCGGCGCACGAGCGGCTCGTGCCGATCCTGATGACCGCGATGGCCTCCGGCCTGGCGCTCGTTCCGCTGGCCATGCGCGGGGGAGAGTCTGGAAGCGAGATTCAAACGCCGATGGCCATCGTCATTCTCTGTGGACTGACGACCTCGACGCTGTTGAACATGTTCGTCGTGCCGACGCTGTATCTCAAGTACGGCCATGCCGCTCGACTGGCTGGGCGACAGGACGGCGTGACGGTCGGGGCCGCCGGTGTCGAGGCGTAGAGGCGATCCGGTGGAGACTCAGGCCTGCGCGGAGAGCGGGCAGCCCTCGCGCGCCGAGAGCCCACACCTCCCGGCTCCGCGGGCCAGAGCCTGTGCTCTACGTGAATCTGGGATAATGCGGGGACCGTTCAGTGTGGGCGGCGCGGTACGTCCATCACGGTCGGTTGGAGCCGGAGGCGAATGACATGACGTTTCGAATCTCATGCGGTGTGCGCACTCCCGCGGTGTTTCTGGCAGGGTTGCTCGTTGGGGCAGCCGGGATGGCTGTTGGAGCACAATCCAACCGGATTGCCGGCAACAGCGGGATCAACCACGTCGGTATTGCCGTCGATCGACTCGATGAGGCGATTACGACCTACGGCAACCTGTTTGGGTTTGGCGAGGCGGCTGTGCTGCGCGATGAGAAGGGCCAGCCGACGCTGGCGTTCATTCAGGTGAGCCGCAACACCTTCATCGAGTTGTCGCCTGCCAACGACACGCGTCCCGCAGGGTTGAATCATTTCGGCCTGCAGGTTGACGATGTCAAGGCGGTGACCGCTGAGTTGCAACGGCGTGGCGTGAACATCGAAGCGCCTCGAGTGGGCCGTACGATCTCCTTCATTACCAGCACCACCGACCCGCTGGGCGTGCGGATGGAACTCTCCGAGATCAGGGACGACTCGATGCTCGGGAAGGCGATCGCCGGCTGGCGGTAGGCGCCCGGAGCGTCCCGTGTACGGGGCGGTCAGCAGGACGTGCGTGCCGCAGAGTTGGCACCAGAGCGGGAAGCCAGAAGCCCAAGGCGTGCGCCGAAAGCCGAGAAACCAGGCCCAAAGCCGACCTTGTGGTTAAATCGATCAGTCTTGCCGGCAGGACAAACGACAAACGACAAACAACGTGACGCGAAGGAGTTTCCGATGAGTCTTCGAATTGGCGACGTGGCCCCGGACTTCGAGGCCGACACCACAGAGGGCCGAATCAAGTTTCACGATTGGATCGGCGATTCGTGGGCAGTATTGTTTTCGCACCCCAAGGACTTCACGCCGGTATGCACGACGGAGCTGGGGTACATGGCGAAACTCAAGCCGGAGTTCGACAAGCGCAACGCGAAGATTATCGGATTGAGCGTGGATCCGGTCAGCAATCATGAGCGCTGGGCGGTTGATATCAAGGAGACACAAGGACATGCGCCGAACTATCCGATGATCGGCGACACGAACCTCGAGATCTCGAAGCAGTACGGCATGCTCCCTTCTGAGGTCGAGGGCTCGTGCGACGGCCGGACGGCGGCCGACAATCAGACGGTGCGTAATGTCTTCGTCGTCGGCCCCGACAAGCGAATCAAACTCATCATCGTGTACCCCATGAGCACCGGGCGAAACTTCGATGAGGTGCTGCGTGTCATCGACTCGTTGCAGCTGACGGCCAAACACAAGGTCTCGACGCCGGTGAACTGGAAGCAGGGAGAGGACGTCATCATCCTTCCGTCGGTATCCGAGGACGATGCAAAGAAGGCGTATCCAGGTGGGTGGAAGACAGTGAAGCCGTACCTGCGCGTCGTGGCGCAGCCGAAGTAGCGTGTGCTCGGCAGCTGGTCGGTGTGGCGCCGCGACCAGGCCCGTACTCCCGTGACCGTGGTGCCCATCGTCCAAGTGTGCATCGTGATCAGGCGTCCTGTGGGGGGGCGGGGCGGTCGTCAATACGTCCTTGCGACGGGAGGAAGATGCGCGGGATACTGAAGCGCTGTTTGAAGGAGATCAGTTCATGAAACACGGACTTCTGACGCTGGGTTTGGCCGTCGCGGCTCTCTGGGTGCCGTCGGGTTCGGTCCTCGCGCACCATGGCGGAGCAGCCTTTGATCAGTCGCAGCGGCTCAGCTTCACCGGAACGTTGACCAAGTTGGAGTTCACCAATCCTCACGTCCTCGTGTATTTCGATGTGACCAAGGACGGCGAGACGGAGCAGTGGTCTGGTTGGCTCACTGCGCCGAACAAGCTGGCACGGGCCGGATGGACCAAGCGGACCCTCGAGCCGGGCGACCAGATCACCATCTCCGGGACGCCCCATAAAGGCGGTAGCCACATCCTCCAGATCCGGCAGCTGGCCGGACCGGACGGCAAGGACTTGCCGTTGTCGGAAAACAGATAGCCGTCGCTGTATCGATTGGATCGTGACGTCAAGGAGGCTCGAGATGCGGCTGCGCTTGATTCGGTCGACGGCGGTGGCGGGCGTGGTGCTCGCGGCAGCTTCAGTGTGGTTCATGCAGGTCGCCAATTCCGCGGCGCAGGGGCGCGGCGCCGCGGCTCCCGACGCGGGGTCGGCTCGTCCCGCACCAGTCCGCGATCTGACTGGCGTGTGGATGAAGCGGAACGTTCCCGGTGTCACGCAGTTCAGTGGCGCCGAATGGACGCCCGGCGTGCCGCCGCCACTTTCGGAATGGGGCTTGGCGGAGGAGGCGAAGAACAGAGCCAACAACTCTGGCGAATTCGAGCTTCACGAGACCAACGACCCGGTGTTGACGAAGTGCTATCCACCTGGTGTTCCGCGGGTGTACTTCCATCCGTATCCATTCGAGATCATCCAGACGCCGACCGCGGTGCTCCAGGTGTTCGAGTACGATCACTTTCTGCGGAGGTTTTGGACCGACGGCCGTCCGATTCCAACGGACCCGGATGCGCTCTGGATGGGCACGTCGGTCGCGCGCTGGATCAACGACACCTCGCTGGAGGTGGTGACGGTCGGCTTCAACGACAAGACGTGGCTGGATCGGGCTGGCACGCCACACAGCGACCAGCTCAAGGTCACCGAAACGTTTCGCCGCACGAGTTATGAGACGCTCGAGATGGATCTGAAGATGGAAGACCCCAAGGCGCTGGCCAGGCCCTGGACAACGACGGGCTATTTCGGGCTTCAATCAGACTGGGAACTCGGCGAGATCTCCTGTTCGGGTGACTATCTCGAGTGGCCTGGCGCGTAGACGCGGTTCTTCGTCGGTGTGACGTCGGCCCCGGCCGCAGACGAGCCGGATATGTGGCCCTTGGAGACCCTCGGGCGCCGGCCTCTGGTTACGCGAGATTCAATTCATCGGTCCAGTTCGGGACCATGTCGAGCGGATCGAAGATCGTTCGTGCGTCGAGGATGAACAGGTCATCCTCGACCCGGCCGACGATCGGGGGACTCGCCTGGCGAAATCGCCCGGCGATGCGATGCCCGCCCATGTAGTCGTGCTGGATGACGATCATCTTCGTCGGGATTGCGCTTGCGTGCGGCGTCCCGGCGCCTATATGAGACATACCATCCACGAGTGACAGGCGGAAGCCAGTGCCCAGTGCCGACGCGAGGGCCGGAAGAGCCCGGTTGGCGGTGTTCTCGATGTCGCTGAGCGATCGCGTCATCGCACGCAACGTCGGAACCTCCTGAGCCACACACGCCGATTCGCGATACAGCCGCAGTGTGGCCTCGAGCGCGGCGATCGTGAACTTGCTGCACTGCAACGCGCGATGCAGCGCGCTCTCGCCGAGCAGGGCGAGAGAGGCCCCTCGTCCCACGATGAGCCCTGCCTGCGGCCCGCCCACGAGCGTGTCACCACTGAACGTCACGATGTCAACGCCACACGCGACGCGCTCGGCCACGACAGGCTCTTTCGGCAGCCCGTAGCGACTCAGATCGACGAACGTGCCGCGGTCAAGATCCTCCATCACTGGAATATTGCGCCTGTGGCCGACCGAGACAAGTTCAGCCAGTTCGATGCCGTCGTCGTGGCCGGAGTGTGCGGTGAGCAAGAGTCCCGTTCGATCCGTGATCGCGGCGTCATAGTCCGCTGCGCTGACGCGGTCGGGTGTTCCCACGGCCTTCAGCCGAGACCCGCTTGCGACGAGGAGCTCGCGTAGCCGGAGTGTCGGGCCACCGCGGATGAGATCGACGTGCGACACGACGACCTCTTTCCCGATTGCGAGCGCGTTCACAGCCAGGAGCACCGCGGCGGTGTTGTTGTTCACCACCGTGGCCGCGTCAGCCTTCGTGAGGTCCATGAGCAGATGTTCGACCGACTGCTCCCGTCGTCCGTGCTCTCCCTGCGACAAGTCGTAGTCGATCGTGACAGGCGCAGTTGCGGCACGGACCATGGCGTCGGTGGCGACGGTCGGCAACAGCGCGCGCCCCAGACCATTGTGCAGGACGTCGCCCGTGGCGTTGACGACCTGCTCGAGCCAGGCGTCATCGGTCGCCGCAAGTCTGGATTCGAGCCTGACGAGGATGGCGTCGACCTCGAGGTCGGCTGGATCGACGGCGTGACCCTGGGTGAGGGCGCGTTCCAGCTCCCACAGAATGTCGCGGTAGCCCTGCATGACGCCCTCGCGATTGAACCGGATGAGCAGTCGCTCGGTGCTGGGATGCGCGACAAGTTGACTGATGGAGGGAAGCTCGCGGTTCACCTGACGAGGCTGGCACAGGACGCGCCAACTTCAAAGTTGAAAATGGCGGCGGCTCCCGCGGAGGCGATGGGACGGGTCTCGATTGTCGCGGACCGCTTCGACTCGGCTCGGATCCGTCAGGACGGAGGAGCGCGCCGAACTCGGCGGGAAGCGCCCGTGCCACCGTGCCCGCCGCCCACAACTGGTTGAGCAGCTGGGTTGCGTGGATCGGTGACCCGCTCGACCAGAAGGTCTCGGTGGCCGGCGCGCCGGGCATACGCTGCAGACCGGCCACTTCCGGACGCCGGCGCAACTCACGCGCGCCCGTCACCTCGCCACTGGCAGCCGCCGGGGCCCCTAAAGCACTTGTGTGGTTCGCACGATATACAGGTGCCTGACCGACACATCCAAGCCGGTGACCAAGACATCCAAACCCGTGACCAAGCCCGTGACGCTCGTCGTGCGGCGCGGCGCGCTGCGCCGGTTCGACCGCCTCAAAGAAGCCACTCGTGAAATGCCCGCCGAAGTCGTGTGGGACCGGCGAGAAGGGCGGGGCAGTGAGCCGTCAGCGGCCGGCGTCACAAAGCCGAAGAAGGATCGCCGCAAGGCTACGCCCTCCACCTGGGAACTGGCCGACTTCGCCGTTGCGGAGCGGGCCTCGTCCAGAGCGCGCGCCGTCCGGTCCAAGAAGTCCTAGGATCGGGCCGATGCAGGTCGGCGCCGGCGCAGGTCGTCGATGCTCCAGCGTCCAGCCCCAGCCGTCCAGACGAACAGGAAGAAATAGCAGAACAGCACCGCTCGCTCGCCGCCGTTCTGGATTGGAAAGAACCCTCGCGGGTTGTGGTTGATGAAGTAGGCAAACGCCATCTGCCCAGAACAGAGGAATGCGATCCAGCGCGTGTGGAATCCCACGACGAGCGCTGCCCCCCCAAAGAGTTCGACGATTCCCGCGAACCACTGGAGCGACAGGAACGGTTCCGCCTCTTCGCCGAGCATGCCGAACATCTTGCGCAGGCCATACGAGACGAACAACAGTCCCATGAATACCCTGACGGCGCCGAGGACTGTCGGCAGGTGCAGGCTGAGGCGATCGAGCCCCGTTCGCCCAGCGCCGGTGGTACGGGGAACCATCGCGCCCATCACACGCCACCGACCGGGTCCCGTGAACGCGAGCAGCAGGTTGGTATTGAAGAGCAGGCACGCGACCTCCCCTTGGCGATTCACGATCGGCGGGAAGCCCAATGGCAGGTACTGTGTCAGGTACAGCACGGCCATGTCCGCCGCGGCAAACAGGGCGAACGGGCGGGTGAGAATCCCCAGCGCGATGGCCATTCCGCCGACGAACTCGGTGGCACCGACGAGCCAGGGCCCGGTGAAAACGCTGGCGGCGGTTCCGCCCAGCGCGCCGAGTAGTGACTGAGCCCCGTGCTGCCAGAGAATGAAGCCGGTGACGACTCGCAAGAGAGCCAGCGCAAAGTCGTAGGGAATGGTCACGCCAACCTCCGGAAGCGAGGAGCCGTCATGCGGGGGTGACCGGCTGAGCGGCTCGTAGTCGCGATGTCACCCAACGAGCGGCTCGTCCGGCCAGCTGTTTCCGACGCAGATCGTCGAACAACGCGTAGGTGACCGGTGTGACAACGAGCGTCAACGCCAGCACGAGCGTTTGCCCACCGATGACCACCCAGCCGATGGCGTGGTTGGTCCCCGCCCCTGCACCCCGTGTCACGACGAGTGGCACCATGCCGGCGACAAACGCCAGTGTCGTCATCAAGATGGGCCGCAGTCGGTCACGACAGGCCTGAACGATCGCGTCGTGCGTACTGAGCCCGGCATCCTTCAGTTGATTGGCGCGGTCGATCTGGAGAATCGAGTTCTTCTTCACGACCCCGAACAACACCAGCAGGCCCAGCGCGGAAAAGACATTGAGCGATTGCTGGAAGATGATCAGCGAGAGGAGCGCAAAGGGGAGCGTCAGTGGCAACGAGAGGAGGATCGTGACCGGATGCAGCCACGACTCGAACTGGGCCGCTAGCACCAGGTACATGAAGATCATCGACAGCGCAAACGCGGTCAGGAAGGCGGATGCCGTCCGGTTGAGCTCTCGCGACTGGCCGCTGAATTCTCCCCGGTAGTCCGCGCCGAGGCCCAATTCCTCGCCCGCGAGCGCAATGTCGTCCTGCACCGCCCGCTGCGATGCGCCGGGGAGGAGGTTGACGATGACGGTGACCTGGCGCTGTCGTGACAGTCGCCGAATATCCGACGGGGCTTCGCTGGTGGCAAAGCTCGCGACGTTCTCGAGGGCGATCGGACCGAGGCGCGACGGGACGGGCAGTCGTCCGATGGCTGCTGCGGAATCGCGGTCGTTCAACTGGGCCCGAACGTGTACCTCGTACTGCTCACCCCCCTCGTTGTAGGTCGTGACCGCATCGCCGCCGACCAAGAGTCGAAGGGCATCGGCGGCCTCGGCGAGTGGCACGCCGAGGTCGGCGGCCTTCGGGCGGTCCATGCGGACCGACAACTCCGGCTTGCCCACGTTGAGCGTGGTATCGGCGTCCACGACTCCGGGAATCGTCTTCACCCTGGCGAGGAGCCGCTCGCTGTATTGCTGGAGTTCCGCTATCTCCGGTCCCTGGAGCACGTACTGGATGCCACCTCCGCCGAAGCCTCCACCGCCAACGCTCGCGCGGACGCCCTGCGCCACGAGCGGCGCCACGATGTCGTCGCGGATTGCGGCCATGACCTCGAACTGGTCACGGCGACGCGCCTCGATCGGGGTGAGTTTGACGAAAATCGATGCACTGTTCTGCGTTCCGGCACCATCCCCGGCCACCGTCACGAGGGTGTAGTCTACTTCCGGCAGTCGCTGGATGGCGGCTGTCAGCCGGGTAGCCATCAACTCCGTCGCTTCGAGGCTCGTGCCTTCGGGCGCGCGGACCGCGACGTCGAAGCCGGACTGGTCGTCGCGTGGCATGAAGTTGACGTCCACGGTCTGGAAGAGCGGCACGCTCGAGAGCAGCACGAGGACGGCAAGCGCGGCCACGAGGCCCCGGTGGGTCATCGACCACTCGAGCATTCGCGCGTAGGTACGGTCGAGCGCGGCGAAGATCCTGGAGTCCTTCGAGGCGTGTCCGGGTACTTCGCCTCCAGGGCCGGCGGCCCGTCTGGGCTTCAGCCAGTGCGCGCACATCATGGGCGTCAACGTGAAACTCACCAGCATCGACACCATGATGGCGAAGGCCATGGTCAGGCCGAAGCTCTGCATGAATCGGCCGACCATGCCGCTCATGAACGCGACCGGCACGAAGATCGCTGCCAGGGACAGCGTCGTCGCGAGCACGGCCAGCCCGATTTCCTCGGTGGCTTCCACGGCCGCGCGCGCCGGCGGCATACCCTTTTCTTCGATGAAGCGGAAGATGTTCTCCAGGACGACGATCGCGTCGTCAATCACGATGCCGACCGCCAGAGTCAGGGCCAGCATCGTCAGCATATTGAGCGTGAAGCCCATGTAGTGGACGAGCCCGAACGTGGCGACGATTGATGTCGGAATCGAGATCGCCGCGATGATCGTTGAGCGAACATGGCCGAGAAAGAGCAGAACGACCAGCGACGCCAGGATGGATCCGATGATGAGGTGCGATTCGACGCTTTCGATCGAGGCTTCGATGAATTCGGCCTGGTCGCGGACGATACGGATGCGATATCCGGGAGGAAGCGTGGGCTCGAGTTCGGTGAGCCGCTCCTTCACGCCGTTCACGATGGCGACCGTATTGGTGCCCGACTGTTTTCGAATCTGCAACAGTACGGTCGGGTCGCCATTGACGCTGGCGAGCGTGCCGACGTCCGCCATCCCGTCTTCGACGCGCGCGATGTCACGAACGAGCACCGGATGACCTTGTACGTTGCGAACAACCACGTCTCCGAACGCGTCCGCTGATTCCACGCGTCCACGCGTGCGGAGCGTCAGCGCCTGTGCACCCTGCTCGATTCGGCCGCCTGGCACGTCGCTGTTTTGTGCCTGCAGCGCGCGGGACACGTCGTTGACCGTCAGGCCCTGGGCGAGCATCTGCTCCGCGTCGAGCCACACGTTGATCTGGCGCCGCCGTCCGCCAAGCACCAGGACCTGGCCGACGCCCTCGGAGCTCTCCAGGCGCCTGCGCAGGATCTTGTCGGCATACTCTGTGATGTCACGGAGCGGTTCGTCGGCCGTCAGCGCGACGGTGAGTACCGGGAACGCGTCGGGATCGCGCCTCTCGACCGTCGGTTGCGTGATCGTCCTGGGCAGGAGTGGCAGGACCCGATCGATCTTGTCACGCACTTCCTGCGTGGCGACATCCGCGTCCTTCTCGAGGGTGAAGCCGACAACCACCAGCGACACGCCCTCCGAGGAGGTCGATGTGAGCGTGTCGATGCCGCTGATGGTGTTGACCGCCTCTTCGATCTTGTCGGTGACTTCGCTTTCGACCTGCTCGGGCGCGGCGCCAGGCAGGCGCGTCGTGACCAGAATCGTGGGGATGTCCACGTTCGGAAACTGGTCAATGCCGAGCCGCGTGAAGGAGAACGTGCCGATGACCGTGAGTGAGAGGATCAGGACCGAAGCAAAGACCGGGCGACGAACGCAGAGCGCGGCAAGCCATTGCATGGATGACTACCGTACTCCGGTGACCTGCATACCGTCGGCGATCTGCGCGACGTTGCTCGCGGCCACCCTGTCGCCAGCCGTGATGCCGCTGGTGATCTCAATCAGGTCCCCGACGGTCTGGCCGGTCGTGACGATGCGCTCTTCGGCGGTGCCTGCCTGAGAGACGACGAACATGCGCGCGACGCTCGCGTCGGTACGGATGGCTCTGCTCGGGACGAGCACGGCAGGCGTCCGGGTGGCTTGCTCGATCCGGGCGGTCGCGAAGAGCCCAGGTTTCAGCTCGCCAGATTCATTGGGAACGACCGCCTCGATGACGAGGGCGCGCGAATCCGCGCGGACGGCTGGCGAGACGTAGCGGATTTCGCCCGTGAAGGTACGCCCCGGATACGCATCGACTTCGAGGGTGACCGAGCGGCCGACCGCGATGGACGAGAGGTACTGCCCGGGGACCGTGAGTGCCACTCGCAGGGGAGTCGTCCGCATCACCGAGGCCACCGTGGTACCGCGAACGACGTAGTCGCCCACCGACACGAGCCGTTCGTCGACGATGCCCTCGAACGGCGCGCGAACCACGGCGTCCGACAGTGCCTTCTGCGCCATCGCCATGCGTGCTCGCGCACCGACGAGCGCCTGATACTGCTGCTCGGCGTGGTTGCGTGCAATGTCGAACTGTCGCTGGGCGGCGTCCGACTGTGCACGGCTCCGGTCGAAATCCGCCTGTGGCAGAAGCTTCCGCTCGAGGAGCAGCCGCGCCCGATCGAAATCCGACTGCGCCAGTTCGGCCGCAGCGCGCGCGTTGGCAACCTCGGGCACACGATCCATGTCGAACGTGCCGCCTCCGGCAAGACCGAGCCTGGCCTCGAGCTGCGCAGCATTGGCGCCAGCTTCGTCGGCCTGTGCCCGCACCTCAGCCTCGGCGATCCGTACGAGCGTCGACCCAGCTTCTACGCGGGTGCCACGCTCGACGGGCGTGGCGACGATGCGGCCGGCGATTTCCGCAGCGACGTCCGCCTGCTCCTGCGCGGCAAGCGTGCCGGTGACCGTGATGTATCGGGAGATAGGCCGCTCGACGGCAACGGTGACGGCGGTGGCGACCGGACCCGTATCGGCGGGGGAGGTCGTCGCCGGCTCGGTGCTCGCGGCCCCTCGACACCCGGCCATGAGCGTGAGGGCTGACAGCACCCAGATGAGACGTGCCGAACGGTTCATCAAGCCATCATTGTGACCCAAGTCCCCCGACCGACGCATGGCACCGGCCGACGGGACCGCGAAGAGATTCGAGGCCCGTCGTGACCGGCGTCAGTGCCCTGATCGTGTCCAGGGCGTACGGTCCGCTTGGTATCACGGCGGACACGACGGTCCGTACGCACCTGCGACACGCCAGACTCGCGGTTTGGCGTCCCGCGTAGCGGCTACGACACCTCGAAGTTGTCCACCTGTACTTCCAGGCGGTGGTTGATGCGGAAACCCACCTCGCCGTCCGTTGTCGCGGTGTTGCCGGTCTTGGGTGTCGTGAATACCGTTGTCCCGTTGACGCTGTACTCGATCGTGGTGGGCATGACGCGCACCTCGAGAAGGTTCGTCGACTGGCCGTTGGCGCCAGGCGTTCTGACGGCAGAGCTCGACATCTTGCCGATGTCTTCGGTGGCGGCACCGCTTCGGCGCTTGACTATCCACGTGCCGTCTTGCGCCACCATGAAGTAGAGATAGGTTTGCTGCGGCCCATCGAGACCACTCGCCCCGAACACCAGACCGTAGTAGTTGGTGTGGTCACTCGGCTTCAGCAGCGTGAACTGCGCCTTGAGCGAGAAGGTACCCGTGGCGCTCTGGCCGGGCTTCCAGTACACCGCCGCTTGCGGGTTGATCGTGTGGAACCCCGCACCCATCGCCATGAACTTGATGTCGCCTGCGCCGTCAGGATCGGACGCCATCGTGCTGCGGTCGGCGCGCACCTTCCAGCCTGCGGTGCCTTGCGCGGCCAGTGGTGCGACAGCCAAGAGAACGGTCAGCGCGACAGAAACGAAGCGGCTCATAAGCATGCTCCTCCCCTCGGGGTTGAAGGTACTGGACCGGGCACCTGGCGGCAGTTCCCATCATGCCACCACAGGGTCCGGCAGACGTTGTGCCTGGGACGCGCGTCGCGCACGATCCAGGCACGAGGTACATGGGCGACGCGTCCCCATGCAGAACGCGGGTCTCTCGTGGCCACGACGGTCTGCCACGCCCGCACGATAGCGTTCAGTATAACGTCGGCTCTCGAATTCGCACCCCCGAACGCATGTCTTCCGACGGGTCGGCTGTGCCGGCCTCGCCCACGCCGGGCCTGGCCCTGAACGCATGGCGCGGCCACGTCGGGTACTAGAAACGGAACAGCAGACCGACCCCGGCCCGTGAGAAGTCAAACGTGCCTCGTTGGAAGTCGATGTTGGTCAGGCTCGTCTGGTCCACCTCGAAGTTTCTAAAGTACTTGTAGTCAGCTCTCACGCCGACATGGTCCGAGAAGTAGCCCATCACACCGAAGCCGAGCGTGTACGCTAGGTCCGACCCGTCGAACACGTCGGAGCCGCCGATGCTGAGCGCTCGGCGCATCATGCCCACGCCGGCCGTGGCATACGGACGAAGGCCGGGCCCTCGTTGGCCGCCGACCGGGACTCCGAAAATCACGACCGGCATCACCGTCAACAGTGAGTTGTCGCCGATGGCGTTACCCTTGCCGTAGAAATTCTTCGTGTGTGCCACATCGAGCTCGAGGCCCAGCACCCCGCCGCTCATGAAACCGAGATTGCCACCGATCGTCGCGCGACTTCGATCGTTGACGTTGTCGTTGAACGTCCCGCCGGCCTCGCCGCCGAAATTCACCGCCAGAAACGGCGAGACGAAACCATCGGCGCGTGCGTCAGTCGCGAGTACCGTGCACATGAGCAAGGCCGCGCTGCATGTTCCGAGAACTCTTGCGATCGTCATCGTGTCCCTCCAGGACCGGAGCAATGGTGTGGGCGATGTGGTCAATGGTGTCTCGGTCCCGTTCTTGCGCCCTTGGCCCCAGCGCCTCTTCGCGGGACGGTTCACGAGTCATGCCAACGCCTGATGGTGAGATGTCTCAAGGGATCGGTCGCCGACGCGCGCATTCGATGTCAGGCGAGTACGGGCTCCGTGTAGTTCTGTCGTTCTGGGATCTCCTGACCGCCGGACCGTCGACAGACAGGAGCGCGGCCGCGCACGGAAACAAGTCGGTGGAAGGATAGAAGGGCCTGGATGGTGGCGAGTCCAGCCGATCACCGTGCACGCGCTGCGCGCTGGCGCATGGCGATCGGCCGGTTCGCGCTAGGGCCTCGGCTTCCCGGCGGGCGGCTTCGCGAATCGTGCCGCGTCGACGGGTACGTTCGTCTGCACGTCGCTGAGCTTGATGGTGTGTTGCATGTAGGTCTTGCTCACCGTCCAGGTGAAGGGCATCTTGACGCCAGCCACATCGCGGTAGTCATCGTAGTCAATCTGCGTGGGCACTGGGCCGACCGGCGTGCCGTTCCAGCGCACCAGCCTGATCAACAAGCCTGACGTGTTGTCGAAGTACAGGTTGACGGGAAGCAGATCCGATCCCGGAGTGGTCCCCTGGACGATCGTGACCGCGCGGTCGTCGATCGCCGTGCGACCGACCGTCCACTCGCTGAAGGCCTCCTTGAGGGTGGCCGGAAACATCATGGCCGCTTCCAGCCGGTACCGGTCGAGATTTCCGCTTGTCTGCGTTTCAATTGGCGCCGGCGCGTCGGGGCCTGCCCACCAGCCATTGCGGCCGTCGAACACCCTGTAGCTGACTCCGTCGTAGGTGTCGACGATCTCGGCACGTTGATTGGGAGCCTTGGCGTAGATTTCGACGGGCACTTCGCCAAACCCGGTGTCGAACCCTTGATAGGTCCCCTTGGCGACCACGCTCGACACGCCGGCCAGCCTTGTCGTCCCGCCGAGGGCCTGCAGATACGCGTCGAGGATGTCGACGGCGGACCTCTCGGTATCGGGTGGGAAGCTTCTGACGTTCGGATTTTCATCCGGCACGCCGTATTGGAGCGAGAGGCGAGGCGCGTCCACAGGGGCAGTGCTGCCGCCATGGCACGTGAAACACGTGACACGGGGCGCACCGCCGAAATAGGTGTCGTTGAGCGTCCTCATCATCACGATCATCTGGCGCGCGCGCTGGATCCGCGGGGTCGGATCGCCGAAGGCCTCGTGCCTCAAGACAGCTTCCTTGGAATGACAGAAGGTGCAGTCTTCGCCCATCGAGGCGGCAAACATCCCCATCACGTCGAAGAAGGTATCGACCTGGATGCCTTTGAGCAGCTGAATATCCCTGAACAGGTTTTCACTGACCTCCTGCTCGGGCATCGCCTGCTGCGCCGACACGACGCCGAGCAGGCACACCATCATCACTCCCGTGGCCCAGAAAAGTGGGCGCCTCCGTCCAGACTTCATGTTGCGTGTCTCCATCGTTGACTGCGTGGTGGGCGTACTAGTCACTATCCGCTTTTCTCCCAGGTCCTAACCTCTGAACGCCGCCGGTGAGTGCGCGGATGCGATGCGACCGCGGGTCGAGGAGCCCCCAACTGTGGAAACGGTCCTGGTGAACCCTTGGGGGCTGCGGACTGACGCGCACCCAGCCATTGGCGTCACCAGCAACGTATCACGTTGATACTGTGATCCTAGGGTCGTCTCCGGTTCATTGTCAAAGACGTCATTCGACGCGGTCGTCGGTCGCCGGCGAGATCGCTCCGCCAGCGCCAGAATTCTCCTGTCTGACTCGACCAGCGCCAGAAGATCTGTCCAGTAACACCCACGGATCGGCTTCCGGGTCGGAAAGAAGCACGCCGGAAGTGAGATAAGATCGTCTACAGAGATTGCGTTTTAACGATCGCAGCCATAGACTGCCTGGAATTTGTTGCCCGTTCGGAGGGTTGCGGACGACTCCTGGTGGAGACGACGACGCAGCCAGTCGACCGCCTATGCGAGAATCTTAAGAATATGCGAAACCGTTTCATCGTGTGGGGGATCGTGACTGCCGTCGCGGCGGTCGCCGGTTCCATCTCGTTGCTCCCAGTTGCGGCCCAGGCCCCGGGCGGCGCTCCCGCGTACACACCGGGACGGACGCCCCACGGGCACCCGGACCTGACTGGGGTCTGGCGCGCCTGGAACCTGGCGAAGTACGACCTGGAGGCGCACAGCGCCAGGCCTGGTGTTCCCGCGGGACTGGGATTCGTGGTGGACCCTCCGGACGGCAAGATTCCGTACCAGCCCTGGGCGCTGAAGCAGCGCGAGCAGAACTACCTGCACTCCCGGACATCCGATCCGTGGGAGAGCGCCGACCCGGTGACGAAGTGCTATATTCCCGGCATTCCGCGACTGACGTATCTGGGCTGGCCGTTTCAAATCATCCACGAAGACGAGAGGGTGCACTTCGCCTACGAGTGGAGTCACAAGGCCCGAGTCGTCCCGGTCACCGACGTTGGGCCGCTGCCGGATCCGGAAGATCCCCTCAATCAGAAGTGGAGCGGCATCCCGCGCGGTCGATTCGAGGGCAACTCGCTGGTTGTCGATATCGCGAACTTCCATGGCTATACCTGGTTCGACATGGCTGGCAACTTCCATAGCGACGCGTTGCACGTGGTCGAGCGTTACACGCCGATCGGCCCCGACACACTGCAGTACGAGGTCACGATGGAAGACCCCAAGGTGTTCACGCAGCCGTGGACGATCCGGATGCTGCTCCAGCGTCAGACAGACGTCGGCCTCCTCGATTACGAGTGCACCGCCATGCTGGACGAGCAGGGCATTCATCACACCTGGGACAGGGACTTCGATGAGCCTAGAGACTGGGATGTTCCGAGGCCCGTCGATGGTCAATGACGAGGCACGGAGCGAGTTCACGTCCGGTAACGTTCGTAGAGGGAGACTGAGGAGCGTCATGCGTACACGAGGTTGCCTTTCGATTGCAGTGGTGCTGGTCATGCTGGCGCCGGCATCTGCGCCTGTCTCTGGGCAGAGAGGCGGCGGGCCGCCTCCGGAGCCGACCGGTCCGATTCCCCGCACCGCGGATGGAAAACCAGACCTGAGTGGCGGTTTTGCCGGAACGGGAAGCGGTCTGACGCACAGCACGATTTTGGAAGAGCATGGCGCGGGGCTTGGGATTCGGGCGGGGAGAAGCCTCATCATCGATCCGCCGGACGGGATCATCCCGTACCAGCCGTGGGCGCTTGCGGAGCGGGACCGGCGGCGGCTGGATGTCAACGCCTACGAGGATCCGGTTGGCCACTGCGAGCCCTACGACATCGGACGCCTCCACTCGTTTGCGCAGCGGATTGTCTATTCCGGCGGCAACATCATCATCCTCGCCCAGCAGCACACGACGCGCGTGGTCCACATGAACCGGCGTGAGCACCTCCCCGACAGCATTCGTCTTTGGCAGGGAGATTCGGTTGGCTGGTGGGAGGGCGACACGCTGGTCGTGGAAACCACCAACTTCAACGGCAAGACACGGATGGCGCTGGGCGGTGATTTCTACAGCGCCAACGCGACGGTCGTCGAGCGATTTACCATGGTCGCCGGGAACACCATCAACTGGACGATGACCATTACCGACCCGTACGTGTTCACGCGACCCTGGACGATGGAATCCTCCGCGCCGATGACACGGGGTAGCGACGCCAATCGTGCCCAACGTCTGATAGATCCTGAATGGGAGCATGACTGCCACGAGGGGAACATCGTGCTTCGGCGTATGAAGAACCTGTACGAACAGGCTCACGGAGTCAGCCCGCCGGGAGAGCCCATAGGTCCGCGACCGGCGGTGAAGCCCTGAAGGCTCTGCACCCGACGATGTGCGCGTCGAGATTGGTGTACACTTTAGGAGGCGCCAGGAACCCGGGTACGAAATAGCCGGGATGGAGGGTGTCGCACCGAAGCACAGGAGTGTAAAATGAGTACAAGGCTGGCGTTCGCCACCGTTCTTTTCGGGGTACTGTTTCTTCCCACCACACCGGTACAGGCCCACCATTCGTTCTCGGCGGTCTATGACGGCAACAAGCCGATCACGATCAGGGGGACGGTGAGCAAGCTCGGGTGGTCGAATCCACACTCGCACATCTACGTCGACGTCAAGAACCAACAGAGCGGCGAGGTAGTGACCTGGGAAATCGAGAGTGCCGGTGCGAGCGCGCTGCTCCGTGCGGGCATCAGGAGAGAGGACTTCGTTGGCACGGAAGTCATCATCCAGGGGTATCTTGCCAAGGACGGGACACCGGCGGCCAACGCGAGCAGCTTCGAGATAGTGGGAACCGACAAAGGGTTCACCAGCGAGGAGGCTGAGCCGTAGCCCGCTTGGCTGCTGCCGTCTTGGGGGCGACGATGCACAGAGTGGTGATTGCATCTGTTGTGGCACTGGTGCTGGCCACGTCTTCCTGGGCTGTCGCCCAGGCGACGCCGGACCTGTCCGGGACGTGGCGGGTCGATCCGAGCGCTGGCGACGCCGCCCGCCTCATCTTTCCGACCGACCTGGTCATCACGCAGTCGCCAACGGATCTGACCGTCGAACGCTCGAGTGTCAGGCAGGGTGCGTTCTCTGCCGTGTACAAGCTCGATGGGAGCAAGGTCAGTGTTGAAGCGCCGGACGGGATCACGGAGACCGCGGAGGCCAGTTTCGACGGCGGAAACCTGGTCATCGCATCGCGACGGTCGTTCTCCTCGCCCGCTGGAGACGTCGTGCTCGACCTTAGGGAGGTCTGGACCGTCGAGGGTGACGTCCTGACGATCGAAAGAACCGAGACACAGTTCGGCGAAGCCCGCACCGGGAGCGCCGTGTACGAGAAGTCGGACGCCGTAGTCATTCAGTAGCCTTCCCTCCTGGAAGGTCGTGCGCCCACCCTGCCGAAGGCGCCGCCATCCCGCGCAGAAGTCGGTCTGACGTTGTTGTCTGTAGGGAGCGCGGTGCGAAGTGGACCGCCACGACCAGCGAACGAAACGCTCACGGCCTGGGGCCGGCCCCGCGACCCAGACACGATCGTTGCGTACGGGATCGTGTCTCGGGTTTCATCATTCACCAGTGCACGCCGGGCCGTCGATGAGAGTCCTGCGTTGGGCTCGAGAAGGATAACGACCGCTTCGTCACCTCCGCCTGGGCGGACCATCCCCTTGGTGTGCCAGCATTGGTGGCATGCTCTGTCCTCTACTTCGAGCCTGGAAAATACCCTCTAGCTAGGATAGCCAGCCGTCTCGCTTGGCCCTAAGGTAGAAAGCTACATTCAACCTCTGATAGTTCGGGGGGCTGCGGCGGCTCCTGTGTGCTAGAGGGAGCTGTCGCCACGACACTCGCGAGGACGTGGAAGATCGGGTTCTTTGTCGTCCCAGTCGTCGGGCGAACGAATACGACGCCGGAAGGGTTCTCGCGTGAAGGTGCGGCTGCAGGAGGGCGCTCAAGGGCAGGAGTGTCTGCAGCTGGATGGTCCGATGGAAAGCAGAGGGAACGGAGGGTGGCTTTGTTGAGATTTAGCAAGATTGCTGCGGTGTTCGGGTTCGCCGTGTTGCTGCCGGTGGTGGCGTCTGCGCAGGCTACGATCAGCGGCGTGGTCCGAGACACGTCGGGAGCGGTGCTCCCGGGCGTGACGGTGGAGGCGTCGAGTCCGGCGCTGGGCGTACCTCGGGTGACCGTGACCAACGGTGCTGGGCTGTACGCGATTGAGCAGCTGAGCCCCGGCGAGTACACAGTGACCTTCACGCTGCCGGGTTTCTCGGGCGTGCGGCGCGAAGGCGTCCGGCTGGCCGGCACCTTCAACACGCGCATCAATGCAGAGATGCAGGTGGGCGCGATCGAAGAGACGGTCATGGTGACGGGCGAGGCGCCGCTTGTCGACGTGGCGAGCACGGAACAGCAGCGGGTGATCGATCGTGAGGTCCTCGATACCCTGCCGGCTTCGGGGCGCCGAACGGCGCTGGCCGTGCTGATACCCGCGGTTGACTTCCGGGCGCAGGATGTCGGCGGCGCGGGGGTCCAGGGCCTGACCGGCAACCCGACGGCTCACGGGGCCAGGGCGGAGGATGCCGGGACCACGCTGCAGGGCATCTCGATCGCCTCGTTCGGGAGAAGCGCCTCGACGGCGACCATCTTCCTGAATCCGATGGCCATCGAGGAAGTCACCATTTCCACCGGATCGAACAACGCCGAGCTGCACGCTGGCGGAGTCCGCACCAACTACGTGCCCAAGTCGGGAGGCAATAATTTCAGCGGCGTCGTGTTCGCTGCCTATGCCCCCAGCGAGTGGCAGAGCGACAACACGGACGACGACCTGATTGCCCGCGGCTGGGAAACGCCGGGGAAGGTCAAGGAACTCTGGGACATCAACCCGGCGGTCGGCGGCCCGATCGTGCGGGACAAGGCGTGGTTCTATTTCGCGACCCGGTACAACGTGTCGTCCGAATGGGTCGCGGGGGCGTACGCGAATAGGAACGTCAACGATCCCAATTCGTGGCAGTACGATCCCGACACCAGTCAAGAGGTGTTCAACGAGGCGAGGAACCCGGACACGCAAAGCCGCGTGACCTGGCAGGCGACGAACCGGATGCGGTTCGGGTTCCTCCATTACGACACGTCCCAGTGCTTCTGCCCGGGAGGTGTCTCCCTCACGACCACCGAAGAAGCCGCCAACTATGATGAGTACCCGCTGCAGCGGCTGTTCGCGGGCGACTGGCAGATGCCGGTCAACAACAACCTGCTGTTGGAATCGAGAGGGCAGGTGTACTTCTCCCACAGCGACGACACCCAGTCGGATCTCCTGACGCGGGAACAGTTTGTGTGGGGACCGAACGGCGAGACTGGCACGCTGGTGCCCGCGCAGGATCGCAGCTCGCGCCTGAACTACCGCGCCGCCAACACATACCGGTGGCTCACGCAGACGGCGTACAACATCGTGGGCTCGATGTCGTACATCACCGGATCCCACGCGTTGAAGTTTGGGGTCAACCAGAAGTGGGGCGGCTCTCACTACCTCGAGTACGAGACCGTGCCGGTGAGCTATCGCATCCGAAACGGGATTGTCGGCGATGGTGCGCCGAGGCCCGATCGGATCAACCTGCGCGCCCACGCTGATCCCGGGCCGGATGGCCGGGATTCGACGGTTGCCGGATGGAGAGCCGACGCTGATGCCGACCTAGGCCTCTACGTGCAGGACCGCTGGACGGTGGACCGCCTCACCGTCAACGCCGGGCTGCGGTACGACTACTTCAAGAACAGCTACCCGGAACAGCGTTTCGGTCCCGCGGCGCTGGCCCCGGACCGGGACATCACGTTCCCGGCGCAGGACGGCTGGCCTCTCCATGACCTGAGCCCGCGGCTGTCGGCCGTATACGATCTGACGGGCAATGGAACGACCGCGATCAAGGCGAGTCTGAATAAGTATGTGCTCGCCATGGGGCCGGAGGTCGGCTACGCAGCGCTGGCCAACCCAGGCCAGAATCTGGTCATGTCGGCCACCCGGACGTGGAACGACGCGAACGGCAACTTCATCCCGGATTGCGATCTGACAGCCGCTACGCCGGGGCGCAACGGCGAGTGCGGCGCGCTGTCGAACGCGAACTTCGGCACGGGCATCTTGACCTTGAACTTCGACGAGGATGCGATGACGGGGTGGGGGAAGCGGCGATACAACTGGGAGACGTCGGTGGGCGTGCAGCAGCAGCTGATGTCGAACGTCTCGCTGGACGTGACCTACTTCCATCGCTGGTACGGAAACTTCGACACGACGGTTGATCTCGCGACCACGCCGGCCGACTTCGATCGGTACAGCGTCACGGCACCGATGCATCCGGATCTGCCCGGTGGCGGGGGTTACGCCCTCGACGGCCTGTATGACATCAAACCGGAGGTCTTCGGCCGGCCGATCGAACCACTGGTGACGCTCGCGGGCGAGTACGGGACACAGAAGGACTACTGGGACGGCGCCGACTTTGTGTTGAACGCGCGGCCGAGCGCCGGCACGTTCTTCCAGGGCGGCGTGAGCACGGGACGGCGCGTGGAAGACATCTGCGACGTCGTCTCGAAGGCCAGTCTGGTGAATGTCTCTGGGCGAGGGGGGCTGACGCTCACACGGGCGACGCCCAGCACGCTGTTCTGCCGCCGGGAGGAGCCGCTCTCGACGCGGTTCAAGGGCTACGGCGCCTACACGATTCCGGGGGTCGACGTGCAGCTCGCCGTGACGTACCAGAACAGGTCGGGTGGGGAGGTGCTGGCCGAGTACGAGTTTACCAACGCGGACATCATGCCGAGCCTCGGCCGGCCTCTCTCGGGCGGCGAGAGGAGCGTGGACGTGGGCTTGGTGTCGCCTGGCCCGTACGGCCGGTGGCAGAACCAGGTGGGAGGTGAGGTGAAGGGAGAACGACTCCAGCAGGTCGACCTCCGCCTGTCCAAGCTCATGAACGTCGGCGGTGCCCGCGCGCGGCTGAACCTCGACGTCTACAACGCCTTCAACGGGAACTGGATACTTCGATATCAGGAGACCTTCGACCAGTTCCTGTATCCCGCTGACGTCTTGAAGCCCAGGCTCTTCAAGCTCAGCGCACAGTTCGACTTCTAGAAACGCCCGGCAGCGGGAAGGCCCGGGGCCTTCCCGCTGCCGGTTCCTTGTTCCCACCACGGCCTTCCTACCGGCCAGTTACACTGCGATCTGATCTACATCTGCCCAGCGGTCGGTAGAAGATCCTCCGAAGCTCCGGGTTCCATGGAGTGGTAGACGCCTCCGGTACCACACAAGCTGGCCGTGACCTGTCCGACGGCCAGTCGGTGTACGCACTGAGCGAACTGGAGCCGAACGCGCCGATCGCCGCGTAACGCTTCGCCAGACCCACGCCGCACCGACTCACCTGCGCTTGAATTCTTCGGGCCCCGTCGGCGGGGGGTGCCGGGGTCCCAGGGTCTCGGGGCAGGACACCCCCGATGTGGCTCCTGCCTGCGCGACGGGCAGAGATGCCCGCCTCCGTGCCGTGCCGTTCCGCCGGCGCTGGCTATCGCGTCCCCTTCCCAGGCTGCAGGCCGGGACTTGCTCTTGTGTCCCCGGCTGTCCCCGGCGGGTGTCATCGCCTGTCAGGGCCCGAGGAGAGCCACTGGAGCGCCCACCGAGTGGGCTAGCCAGACGACTCGCCACGCCAGAGGACATTGACAGGCAGAGTAAATCAGGGGTATTTTGACCAACCACGATATCTAAATACCATGCTGTAAATATGGTAGTTGTCGCCACGTGGTACCGGGAGTAAGTGACCAATCAGGCACGAGCCCAGAGACACAGGAAGTCTTCGGCCGATGCCCAGGCAACTCGTGGACGCCAGCAGGCGTGCTGGTGTCATGGCGTCTGCAGATCGATCGGAAACAAGAGGGAACGGAGGATAACCGTGTTGAGACTTTGCAAGATTGCGGCGGTGTTCGGGTTCGCGGTATTGCTGCCGGTGGTGGCGTCCGCGCAAGCTGCGATCAGCGGCGTGGTCCGAGACACGTCGGGAGCGGTGCTCCCGGGCGTGACGGTGGAAGCGTCGAGTCCGGCGCTGATTGAGAAGGTCCGGGTGACCGTCACCGACGGCGCCGGGCTGTATGCGATCGAGAATCTCCGGCCCGGGACGTATACCGTGCGGTTCACGCTGCCGGGTTTCTCGGTCGTACAGCGGGACGGGATCCAGTTGCAGGGCACCTTCAACGCGCGCATCAATGCGGATCTGCAGGTGGGCGGCCTCGAAGAGACGATCATGGTCACGGGTGAGGCGCCGATCATCGACGTGGCGAGCACGGAACAGCAGCGGGTGATGGATCGAGCGCTCCTCGATGCCCTGCCGACGGCGGGGCGCCGCACGGCGTTGAGCGTGCTGATTCCCGCGGTCGACTTCCGGAGTCAGGATGTCGGCGGCGCGGGGACCACAGCCTTGACCGGCAACCCGACGGCCCACGGGGCCCGGTCGGAGGATGCCGGTACGACGCTGGACGGCATTTCGATCGCCTCGTTCGGGACCAGCGCCTCGACGGCGACCATCTTCTTGAATCCGATGGCCATCGAGGAAGTCAATATTTCCACCGGGTCGAACAATGCCGAACTGCACGCCGGCGGGGTCCGCACCAACTACATACCCAAGTCAGGGGGCAACAATTTCAGCGGCGTCGTGTTTGGCGCCTATGCCCCCGGCGAGCTGCAGTCCAACAATCTGGACGACGACCTGATTGCCCGCGGTCTGCAAACGCCGAACGAGATCAAGCAGCTCTGGGACATCAACCCGGCGGTCGGCGGCCCGATTATGCGGGACAAGGTGTGGTTCTATGTCGCGGCCCGCTACAACGTGGCGTCCGACTACGTCGCGGGGATGTACGCGAACAAGAACGTCAACGATCCCACGTCGTGGCAGTACGATCCCGACACCAGTCGCCCGGTGTTCAACGAGGCGAAGAACCCGGACACGCAGAGCCGCGTGACCTGGCAGGCGACGGACCGGATGCGGTTCGGGTTCCTCCATTACGACACGTCTCAGTGCTTCTGCCCGGGAGGGGTCTCCATCTCGGACACTGAAGAGGCCACTGTCTATGACGAGTACCCGCTGCAGCGGCTGTTCGGGGGCGACTGGCAGATGCCGGTCAACAACAACCTGCTGTTCGAACTGAAAGGGCAGGTGTACATCTCCCACAGCGATGATGCCCAGTCGGATCTCCTGACGCGGGAACAGTTTGTGTGGGGCCCGAATGGCGAGACAGGCACGCTGGTGCCCGCGCAGGATCGCAGCACGCGCCTGAACTACCGTGCCGCCAACTCATACCGTTGGCTCACACAGCAAGTGAACAGCCTGGCGGGCTCGATGTCGTACATCACCGGTTCGCACGCACTCAAGGTGGGGTTCGGCGACAAGTGGGGCGGCCAGCACTTCCTCAACTGGGATTCGGTGCCGGTGTCCTATCGCATCCGAAACGGGATCGCCGGCGATGGCACGCCGAGGCCCGATCGGATCAGCCTGAGCGCCTACGCGGATCCAGGGCCGGATGGCCGGGATTCGACGTATGCCGGGTGGAGGGCCGACGCCGTTGCCGACCTGGGGGTCTACGTGCAGGACCGCTGGACGATGGACCGCCTCACCCTGAACCTCGGGTTGCGGTACGACTACTTCAAGAACAAGTACCCGGAACAGCGCTTCGGTCCGGCGGCGCTGGCTCCCGACCGGGACATCACGTTCCCGGCGCAGGACGGTTGGCCGCTCCACGACCTGAGCCCGCGACTGTCGGCCGTGTACGATGTGACGGGCCAGGGGACGACCGCGGTCAAGGCGAGTCTGAATCGCTATGTGCTCGCGATGGGGCCGGATGCCGGCTATGCCCGACTGGGCAACCCGGGCCGCAATCTGGTCATGTCGGCCACCCGTACGTGGAACGACGCGAACGGCGACTTCATCCCGGACTGCGATCTGACGGCCGCCACGCCGGGGCGCAACGGCGAGTGCGGGCCGCTGTCGAACGCGGCCTTCGGCACGGGTATCGCGACCCTGAACGTCGACGAGGATGCGGTGACCGGGTGGGGGAAGCGGCGATTCAACTGGGAGACCTCGGTGGGCGTGCAGCACGAGCTGATGCCGAATGTTTCACTGGACGTCACCTACTTCCGCCGCTGGTACGGGAACTTCGACACGACGGTTGATCTCGCGACCACGCCGGCCGACTTCGATCGGTACAGCGTCACGGCGCCGATGCATCCGGACCTGCCTGGGGGCGGGGGCTACGTCCTCGACGGCCTGTACGACATCAAGCCGGAGGTCTTCGGCCGGCCGATCGAACCGCTCGTGACGCTCTCGCGCGAGTATGGCAAGGAGCGCGACTACTGGGATGGCGCCGACTTCGTGCTGAACGCGCGGCCGGGCGCCGGCACATTCTTCCAGGGCGGCGTGAGCACGGGGCGGCGCGTGGAAGACAACTGCGACATCGTCTCGAAGGCCAGTCTGGTGGCGGTCTCGGCGCGCGGGGCGCTGACGACCTCACGAGCGACGCCCAGCACGCTGTTCTGCCGCCGCGAGGAGCCGCTCGCCACGCGGTTCAAGGGCTACGGCGCCTTCACGATTCCCGTGGTGGACGTGCAGCTCGCCGCGACCTACCAGAACAAGCAGGGCGGGGAGGTACTGGCCGAGTACACGTTTACCAACGCGGACATCATGCCGAGCCTCGGCCGACCGCTCTCGGGCGGCGAGTCGAGCGTGGACGTGGGCCTGGTTTCGCCTGGCCAGTACGGCCGGTGGCAGAACCAGACGCAAGGCGAGGTGACGGGCGAACGACTCCAGCAGGTCGACTTCCGCATCTCGAAGCTCATGAACTTTGGCGGCGCCCGCGCGCGGCTGAACCTCGACATCTACAACGCCTTCAACGCGAACTCGATACTGGTCTATCAGGAGACCTTTGACCAGTTCCTGGACCCGGCCGAGATCCTGGTGGCCCGGTTCTTCAAGTTCAGCGCGCAGTTCGACTTCTAGTAGGCAGTGCTACACGCCTCGCGGGAAGGTCTTCGGGCCTTCCCGCGACCGTTCCCTCCCTCGCCTCCCGCCCGCCAGTCTCTTCAATGGTGAACAGTCCATTCCTATTCATATTAGGGGTGAACACCTCTCATCGTTCAGTATGTCGGTGGAGTTCGCTACGCCTTCGGATTCCCGCGAACGGCACGCAATCAGCAACGGCATCGAATCGGGCATCCAGAGACTCGACAGACCCACCGCAAGCAGGACGCGCGGCCAGTCGGTCTATCAGCTGAGACAGACTGCAGCCGGATGGTCCGGCCCGCTTCGCGCCGCTCGCCCTGATGTATATTAGCGTCGGCCGACGAGGTCTGACGCGTGCTGGGGCATTCGGAGTGGAGGTCAGGATGAGAGGAATGATGCGACTCAGGTTGATGAGTGGATCGCTTGCGCTCGTGGTCGGGGTGGCGACCGTCTGGGGACAGGCGAACCCGACGAGCGGGGGACCGGTGGATCCCCTGTTGGTGGAGGATCTCGCGCTCTCCTACCGCATTCTGACTGACAGAGAGATCATGGATGGACTTGGACACTCGAGCGTCCGACACCCCTTGAATCCGAATCGGTACCTGATTTCGCAGAATCGTGCGACGGGGTTGGTGACCCCGAAGGACATCATCGAGCTGGACCTCGACTCCAACCCTGTCGATCCGAACGCCAGAACCTACTCCGAAGTGGACATTCACGCTGAGATCTACAAGCTGCGGCCTGACGTCAACTCCGTGATCCACCATCACGCGCCCGGCGCTGTCTCCTTTGGGTTGGGGAAGGTCCCGATGCGGCCCATGAACCAGAGTTCACGCTGGATGTTGGACGGTGTGCCGTTCTTCGACTATCGCGTTACAAACCGGATTGAAGGAGATAGCGGCTGGGAGCGGACCAACCTGATCGATACGCCGGAGCGCGGCCGCATGGCCGCCCAGGCGCTGGGCGGGAGTCCGGCACTGCTCCTGGTCGATCATGGTGCGGTGGTCACGGGCCAGTCGATCTATGAGGCGACGGCCCGTAGCATCTACATGGAAATCAACGCCGAGGTACAGACCAACGCCATGCTCAGGGGCGGAGAGCTCACCTATTACGAATCGGCTGGCGATTTGAGAGTATCGGGTATGCACAGCAACTTCGCGCGCCAGTGGGACCTCTGGAAGACCGAGGCGTGCGCGAAAGCCGGCTTCTGCCGCGACGGTTCAGACACCACCCAGTACCGGCGCCCAGGCGCTCAAGGCGGACGAGGCGGCGCCGAGGGCGGGCGAGGCGGTGGCCAGGGCGGCCGCGGGCGGGTAGCGCCTGAATAGAGCGCGTCAACAACCGCTCTCCGACAACCGATCTATCGTGCCAGGCCGTTGAGGTGTTCGAGCAGCGTCTGCCGTTCGGCTGGCGTCACCGCGGCCCCGAGCGTCGTCATTCGGTCGAGGACCGCGTCCCAGCTCTCTGACGCCGACTTCGTGGTTGCCCGCTCGAGGTCGTGGCAGGACTGACAGCGCTGAGCGAGAACGGCGTTAGCCTCGGCTCCGGGCGCCGTGCCCTGATTTGCCGCGGCTGCGGTAGACGCGGTCCGCGGCCGGCCGCGGCCGGCATTGGCCACGAGATACTCGACGAGTGGCTCGATTTCATCCGGGAGTACCAGCGCTCCACGGCCGATCATGGAGTGGACCGTATCTCTCCACTCCTCCCGGGACTGCGTCTTGACCTCCAGCATTCGCATGATGCCAGCGTGGCAGCCGACACACACCTGAGACACCGTGACACGGCCCTTCTCGATCTGAGCTTGCTCGGGGCTCTGCCCGGCAGCGCGGAGGGGCGCCGCCATTCCGGGGCCGTGCACCCCGGCGCCAGTCCACACCAGCGCCATCCACAGGGCGAGCAGGAGTACGTGCGTCGCGTGACGTGTGGCTTTCATGCGCGGGCCCGATTGTTCCGCTGAATCTCGGCGATGGAGTAGCGCTGGTACCAGGTGCTGTCGCTGAGGGTAGGCCCGTCGGCCTCCACGTCGATGTCGAGCAGGACGGCCTTGCCGTCACGCATGCCATTGAGCGCCCGCTGCAGCGCCGGTGCCAGGTCGGCTGCCGATCTCACCTTCTCGCCCCGCAGACTGTAGGCTTCGGCGATCTTGGCGAAGTCCACGTCCGGGTCTCCGAGGTAGCCGTTGTAATCTCTGCCATCCGCAAACAGCGCCCCGCCGCTGTTCGAGTTGCGAGCGCGGGTTTCGTTGTACGAGTGGTTGTTCATGATGACGATCAGCATCGGCGCCTCGTAGCGGGCAATGCTCCACAAGGCCTCCGACTGACCGAACAGGAAACCGCCATCGCCCTGCAGGGCAACCACCTGACGCTCGGGCAGGCCCAGGTTCACACCGAACGCCGCCGGGAGCCCCCATCCCAGCGCCGACCCTATCGTGCGCCCGAATTTCAGCTTGTTGTTTCCGCCAGTCTTGAGCTGTCTCAGCAGCTTGTAGGCCTGAGTTCCAAGCTCCGGGACGATGACGGCGTCGGGGTCGAGCGCGCGCTCCAGTTCAAACCCGACTCGCTCCCAGGTGACCGGGCTCCGGTCGAAACGTGCGCGCAAGGCGATCTCCACCGACTCCTTGACCTGCGCGGTGAAGGCCGACACGTCCGCCAGCCGGCTGGCCCGGATCCTGCGCATGCGGTCTGCGGTCAGGAGACCGTCCATCGCGTCCGAAAGGTCGCGAATGGCCAGGCGGATGTCCGACGCCACGGTAAGGTCCACGGGATACGGGCGCCCCAGGATGTGAGGGTCGTGACTGATGTGTACGGTGGTCGCGCCAGGTTGCGGACGCCGGCGCTTGAAGCTCTCGCCCAGCCCGATCACCAGGTCCACTTGCCGCGGGTAACGCAACGCCCGCATCTGGCCCATGTACAAGGGGTGATCGGTGGGGAAGTTAGCGTACAGATCGTCTTCGGTGTCGGTGACCGGGATCGACAGCTTTTCCGCGAGTGCGAGGAGATCCTTGTTCGCCCCGTCCTCGGTGACCTCGGGTCCGACGACGAACACGGGATGCTCGGCTTCGGCTAGCCATCGCGCGGCTTGCTGGATGGCATCCGGCGCCGCGCGGAATCTGTGGCGTACGTGCGCCAGATCAATCTGATCGATCCGGGCGCGCACGCGCTCATTCGAGCTAGCGTTGCCCCACGTGAGCGTGACCGGGCCACTGGGAGGCCCATAGGCAAACCGCATCGCGCGACGAACAATGTCTGTCATTTCGTCGGTCAGCAGACTTGCCGTCCACATCGTGAAGGACTCAGTGGGTCCGAGTTTGTCGTCCCAGCTCTCGAACCCGTCCTTCCCTTGCCCCGACAGCCGCCCGCCGCCAAAGGTGACGAGCATCGGAACCCGGTCCTTCCAGGCGCAATAGAGGTTGCTCATGGAGTTGGGAACCCCTGCACCGCTGCCGAAAAAGAACCCGAGGCTCTTGCTCGCCATCGCATAGCCCGCCGCCGCGGCGACGGCGTGCCCTTCGTGTGTGACGTTGATGACCTGTACGTCCCCCGCCCGATCGATGGCCTCCCAGAAGGGCCCGTAGCCGCTCGTGTTGGTGTGAAAGATCGTGCGCACGCCAGCGGCCCGCAGTTGTTCCAGGACCGCGCCGGCGGCGGTGCCCTCGTACATCTCGAATGTTTCAGCGGTCGGCAGCGGGCTCGTGGCTGCGCTCTGAGGAACGGCCGCCGACCCGGGGGCGGCAGTGCCCTGCGCGAGCGCCGGAGCCGCTGAACCAGCGCCCAGCGCGATCCCGGACGCCGCGGTGGCGGCGAGAAAGTCCCTTCTCGAGACCGAACCAGAGCCGCCTGCACTCGACTTGGCCGGCTTTGGATCCACGTCTGCGGGCGGGCGAGGCGATGCGGGCTTCTGCGTGATACTCATGGGCGTTCTGGTCCTGGTTGAAGAGGAGCGCGGGTTGTCACGGTCATCGGCCCCCAGTGGCGATTACCCCGGAGTCGGCCGCATGAGCGCGACTCCCAACTTGGGCCAACGTTAGGACCATCCACCCGCCCTTGTCAATACGAGACACGCTCATCGTTCGGGGTGCCTCGGCTCGCCATGTTGGTGCCGGCGGCGCCGCCGCCGGAAGGAGCCACGCCGCGACCCGGAAGGGCTCGAGGGCTGGAATTCAGTGCGACACTCCGTTTCCAGAGGACTAGACTATCGTCCGAATCGACCGGCACGGGAAGCGCGGCACTGTCTCGAGGGAGTCATTCATGCAGTCGGTGATGATCGTCGTTCTTGGCCTCGGCGGGATGGCGGTGGGCTGGTCGGTCTATTCGAGATTCATCGCGGCGAAAATCTACCAACTCGATCCAGCTTACGTGACGCCGGCGCACGAGTTCCACGATGGTGTCGATTTCGTGCCGACCAACAAGTTCGTGTTGTGGGGACATCACTTCACGTCGGTCGCCGGCGCCGCGCCGATTGTGGGACCCGCCATCGCCGTGTACTGGGGTTGGGTTCCAGCGGTGCTGTGGGTCACCCTCGGGACGATCTTCTTCGCTGGTGTGCACGACTTCGGCGCGATCTGGGCCAGCGTGCGAAACCGGGGCAAGTCCATCGGCGCGCTCTCGGAGGACGTCGTTGGCAGCCGCACCCGCGCGTTGTTCATGATCGTGATCTTTCTCGTGCTGTTGATGGTGAACGCCGTGTTCGGCGTGGTCATAGCCGGCTTGTTCGTCGAGACACCGAGCGCGGTGTTCCCGGCGTGGTCTGCCA